>JABNAD010000001.1_pt2 | contig 270432 bp, 260 predicted proteins | sample 7240381 | NCBI WGS metagenome assembly JABNAD01 (sample SAMN11332834, study PRJNA596920) | anaerobic digester metagenome | biome: digested sludge; isolation source: digested sewage sludge-derived enrichment culture grown on H2/CO2 | place: Germany: Goettingen | reverse complement strand
ACTGCACTTCAATGCATTCGTCGGCTCTCCATTAAAACGGCCTCTTACGTTGCTCACTGAAGGTTATATACTTTTGTATTGCCCTTCCCGAACAGACATTCCCCGGCCGCCGGCTCCTGATGATTCAGAAAGCGTGTGGGATACAATAGTTGATCGAAGTCACATATATAGATATCCTGAATCTGAAAGAAAATTTCTGCCACCATACCATATTCAATCTGCCTCTGGTTCATCTCCCGATATTTTCTAATTCGATTTTATGAAGATATTTTTTCAAAATTATACATCTGAAACAGGAACTGATTAGATCTCTGGAGATCTCTATTGTCTCTATAGCGCAGTTTCAGTTCGTACTGATACTCTGATATTCATGATTCACCGCATAGAGTCCCGGCAAGGGAGAAATATATACCTCGCCAAAAAATGTCTCCTGAATGATCTCGAGATATCCTTCATGCATAAGGAATAACAAGGGAATAAAGACATGAACCGGAGGCCATGAGAGTCTGTTCGCCATATCTGATAAGGTGACAGTCCCCCCGGAAGTGGCACAATCGGTAAAGCAGGACAGAACCTGCATGACACTTTCCTGGTAGGCTTCTTCATGAGCGATTGACACGACTTCTTCGGTATAAACAAGTCCATCAAAACTCCAGACCTCACGTTGGCGCCGTCGCTCTTCTTTTTCAGCATTCCGAAGAAGATTTATCAGGTCATACAGAGTAATTGGTTGTTTCCGCATGTTTTTGCGTTCTAAACGACGCTTGATCTCATGTTCAAGCAAAGATACAGGATCATGAAAAGGCAATCCCGGATTGTGGGAATCAGAATCATCGTCAGTTAAACCACAATATTCGTCTTCTTCATCTGAAACACAGGAAGTTTCTTTGAGATAATCTGATTTGATTCGAAGAAGTGTAGCAGCATATAAGAGAGTTCGCGCTGAAAGACGAAGATCAAGCATTTCCTGTTTCTCCATTTCAGCAAAAAACCGGTCGGTTACTTCAATGATATTAATATTCCAGGGATCTATCTCACCCTGCTCTGCCATTTTCACCAAGATCTCAACAGGATCATGAGTCATCCATACTCACTCCTGTAACAAGACTTGTTTTATCCGGCCGGATAGTAACTCCCAGAATCCTATCAGCTGCATCTATCATAGGCTTCCGAAGAGAAATATTAATAAACTGAGATTTATTCGATAATTCACGAATCATATCTGCAATTCTCACAACATTTGATCCATCCAGATTCATATCCACCTCATCAAATGCATAGAATGGTGCCGGAATGTACTTTTGAATTGAAAAAATGAAAGCAAGAGTAGTAAGAGATTTTTCTCCCCCGGAAAGAGCAGTAAGATGATGTACTTTTTTATCCCTGGGCTGGACTGCAAATGAAAGCCCTCCAGTAAATGGATCTTCCGGATTTTCCAGTTTTAACTCACCTGTGCCCATCGTCAGACGTGAAAAAATGTCCCTGAAATTTGTATCAATCGTGGTAAATGCTTCATGAAAGGCTTCATACTTTTTCTTTGAAAAGAATTCTATTCGGTCTTTGATATCTGATAATTCACGTTCTAATATTTCCACACGAGACATACGGTCAGTTACAACGGCATAGACCTGATCATACTCTTCAATTGCCCGCATATTCACATCGCCCAATTTCTCAATTGAGATTGTAGTTTTTTGTACCCTGACTTCTATCTCATCTTCAGTCAAATCGGTAACACAATCACCGGCTTGTTCTGCAAGTGATGAAATCTCTTGAGCAAGAATCTGGGATTTTTCTTCCATGCTTTCTATCTTCAACAGGACACGGTCTTTTTTACTGATAAATTCACGAACCTCTAGATCAAAATCATCAGATTTTTTAGAAAGAACGCCCCGTTCTGCTCTCAGATCTTCAATTTCCTGAGAAAATTCAGCAACGGTGGATTCGGCTTCGGAAATTACCTTCTCTTTTATAGTAATTTCTTCCTGACATTCGCGAACTTCATCATCAAACTGTTTGACTTTTTCACGAATGCGTTCCATTTGTTGCCGTTCTTCTTCAACAGTTTTTTGTGCGAAAGAAAGTTCCATCCGGATTTCGCTTATTTCCTGTTCCTTGTTATGCAGGCGCCTTTGTATCTCTGTCTTCTGCCGTTCTGCTTCTTCACGTTGCTCATATAAAAGAGGGATGCCAGTATCAGATAAGCGGTCTGCGATCTCATTTATTGAAATCTGAATTCGGGTGATACTCTGGTTCTTTTCCTCAATAGCCTTCTCAATCACTGCAAGGTCATTGGTCCCTCCATGAACCACTCCAGGAGTTGCATCGCGTTGTACCTGAAGTGATTCTTTTTCTGATAGTAAAGAGGATTTTGCAGCTTCTGCAGACTCCAACTGACCTTTGGCCCGTACAACAGCGGCTTCCAGTTCTAGTCTTCGCTTCTGCACTTCATCCCGCTCGACAGTCTGTTGTTTAAGCGACTCGGATATCATCTCCTCTTCAGCAGTCAGATGAGATAACTGTAAGGTCAGGTGTTTTAACTCATCCACAGAGGTTGAGCCAAATCCCCCAGTGTCCTTTTTAATACTCCCTCCAGTCATCGATCCAGATGGCTCAATCAATGAACCATCCAAAGTAACCATCCGTGATGACCCAATACGCCTGCGAGCATGTTCAAGAGTATCAAGTATCAGTGTGGAACCAAAAACAACACGAAATGCGCTATCAAAACGTGGATCATAATCAAGGAGGTCAAGTGCAAATCCAATAACATCTGATCCAGGAGAGAGGGGTGGAAGCGGTTTTGGTCTTATTTTATTGAGAGGAAGAAATGTCACACGGCCGAGTTTATGCTCCTGCAGATACCGGATAGCATCAGCGGCGATTTGATCGGTTTCTACAACAACAAAATGGATTTTTCCTCCAGCAGCAACATTCAATGCTGTTGAATATTCTGGTTTACATGTTCCCAGATCTCCAATTGTTCCAAAAACACCATCCATTCCTAGAACTGCTTCCATCGCACGGCTGTACCGGCCCTGAGCCTGTTGTTGAGCTTCCTTCCTGCCAATCTCAACTTTAAGATCCCGAATCTGTCGTATCAAACGCTCATGTTCTTCCCTTTGAGAATAGAGGGCTGTATCAAGATTTGCCATTTTCTTGTCATGCTCTTTTTTCTCTTCGGTAAGGCGGGCAAGAGCTATAGTAAGGCCGGCAATATCCTCATCCTTCTCTTTTAGATCTTTATCCAGCGAATATATCCGGGAAGTCAGACGGTCCTCTTCAGCACTTCGCATTCGGGAGCGTTCGATAAGCAGGTTTTGTTCCTGAAGCAACTCACCACGTTCTTCTTTGAGGCGGTTTATCTCAAATCTCAAAGAATCGAGACGAGATTCTTCCTCTTCAAGACCTTTTGTCTCTTGCGCAATTGAAGAAGAGATCCTATCAAACTCCTTCTGAACCGCTGCAGCAGTCATCGAAAGGTTTGTCCGATCTATCATCAGACTACGCATCTCATTATCACGGGCCTGAACTCGCTCTTCTTGTCTTTTTACCCCAGTAAATATGTCGGATAGCCTCTTGTTTGCTTCTTCCTTTTCTCGTAAAGCCCGATCAATAGTCCGATGGAGACTATCAATTGAAGCTTTTGCTTCAGCAATCCGGGAGACCAGGGCCATATAATCACTGCCTGTTTTTGCAGCGATCTTCTGATCAATTATTGCAATTTCTTCCCGGATGAAATCACGTTCATGCGATTTCCACGAAATATCTCCATCTATCTGAATAACCTGATCCTTTTCTTCAGTAATACCCATCAAAAGAGCATCCTGATCTTTCTTCAGAGCGGAGAGACGAGCAGCAGATCGGCACCTCGTCAGATTTTTAAGCTCATCCTGGAGTGTTCGAAATAACACCGCTTGTTCTTTCTGTTTTTCCAGTTGAGTGAGACGTATACTCAGTTCCTCAATATGAACGGACTCTTCAGCCATCCGTTCACGAACCTGGGATAACTCTTGCAAGGCAAGTTCCTTTTTTGCATCAAATTCTGCAACTCCTGCAATCTCATCGATGATCTTTCTCCGTTCTGAGTCACTCATCTCGATGATCCGGTTGATATCCCCCTGCATGACGACATTATACCCATGAGGGACAATTCCATGGCCAGCTAAAAATTCTAACAGTTCACCCTGCCTGCAGGGTCGACCATTCAGATACAGGTAATTGTAATAGGTATTCTCAGTTCGTTTTATCCTGCGTCTGATAACAGTCCCGTCAGAAAAAGTAATCTCAACTTCTGCAGTATTCCGATCATTATTCAGATTGATAAGATCAGTCAGTCGCTCGGCACGCAGATGACGGGATGAAGAAAGGGCAAGGGCGAATAGGATACAATCAATAATATTACTCTTTCCAGATCCATTTGGCCCTGAAATTACAGTAAATCCTGGTAAAAATGGGATTTTTGTTTTTCTCCCAAAAGATTTGAAATTATCAATTTCAAGCTGTGTGATATGCAAATCCTTACACCAGAGCAAGGAAGGGTATTTTATTCAAATATTACGAGTCTTCAGTTGGCTCTTTGTCTTCAGCAATAATGAGATCACTCTGTCCGCTCCGTTGATGCTGGTCTTTGTACCGGCTTCTGGCATCACGGGCTGACGCTATGATTATATCCTCACCCATATCTTTCTCTGGCTGAAGTGTTCCATCCGGCTGCATCTTCAGGGTAATTTTGTCACGAGGCGGTGTAACGGGAGGTTTTGCTAAATCCTTATCAGCTTCTGCAGATTCACGCTCAACTTTTCCCCGTGATATCGGTGGTGCTACTGCCTGGATAACCGGTGGTGGACGCTGTTCCTTTTTCAATTTCATAACAACAGCCTTCATATCCAGCATTTCGTCAGTCAGACCTTTGATGAGGGCTTCTAGATCAACAATTTTCCGCTCTAGCTGACGGACCCGCTCATCAAGATTATTCGTCCCAAACCCTTCTTCACTCATGAATAACAGCCCTGATTTAACCCGATTAGAGTATCTGTGATAGTGTTAGATACCAATACATATATATTTCCCTTCTCATTTCTTCAGATTATGCGAATAAGACACCAGCGTGGGGACGATAATGACGGGATTTACAAAACCATATTACCCTTTTATGCCAGATGTGTATGCACATGTCCTATCTGGAAACGACTGATCCAGAAATCGCAGCGATCATCGATAAAGAAACCAATCGTCAGATAAACGGTCTTGAACTGATAGCTTCAGAAAACGTCGTAAGCAGGGCGGTCCTTGAAGCTTCTGGTTCGATCATGACTAACAAATACGCTGAAGGGTATCCTGGCAAGCGATACTATGGCGGATGTGAGTTCCATGATATGGCAGAAAATCTGGCACGTGACAGAGTATGTTCACTGTTTGGTGCAGAACATGCAAATGTTCAGCCACACTCCGGCAGCCAGGCCAATATGGCCGTTTACTTTGCGGTTTTAAAACCAGGTGACAAAATCCTCTCCATGAATCTCTCTCAGGGTGGTCATCTCTCCCATGGCTCTCCGGTTAATTTTTCAGGGATAATCTATGAGTCACATCAGTATGGTGTGGATTTGAAGACAGAACGGATGGATTATGGCAGTATTGCTGAAATGGCAAAAAAAATACAGCCAAAAATCATTGTCTGTGGTGCAAGCGCTTATCCGAGAGAGATAGATTTTAAAGCATTTGCAGATATTTCAGAAGATGTTGGTGCATACTGCGTTGCAGATATCGCTCATATTGCAGGTCTTTGTGCAACAGGCATACACCCAAGCCCGGTTGGGCATACAACCTTCACCACATCAACCACGCATAAGACCCTCCGTGGCCCTCGTGGAGGATTCATCCTCTGTGACAAGGAATTTGCCGCACCCATTGACAAAGCAGTATTTCCGGGAATGCAGGGTGGCCCACTTATGCACATTATTTCAGCAAAAGCGGTCTGTTTTAAGGAAGCATCAACCAAAGAGTTTGTAAAATACTCAGAACAGGTTGTAAAAAATTCCCGGATTCTTGCCGAAACGCTTGCTGCGCATAATGTCAGACTGGTTTCAGGAGGAACTGATAACCATCTTTGTCTACTGGATCTGACAAACTTTGGCATTACCGGACTTGAAGCTGAGCAGGCACTTGGAAATGCAGGGATAACAGTCAATAAAAATACAATTCCAAATGAAACGAAAAGTCCTTTTGTTACCAGTGGTCTTCGTGTCGGAACTCCTGCAGTTACCAGCCGCGGTATGAAAGAGAGTGAAATGAAACAGATTGGTGAGTGGATTGCTGCAGTCATCCGTGACAGTAAAAACACAAGCCTTCAGGAAAGCATCGGGGAAGAGGTAAAATCCCTTGCCAGCCAATATCCTCTTTACCCTGATCTGACATGATATTAGATGGTAAAGGACTTGCAGCACGAAGACTGGAGTTGCTGAAAGAAGATATAATTGAGGGTGGCCTTACCCCCACTCTTGCTACAGTACTGGTTGGTGATGATCCTGCATCTCATATGTATGTCAGGATGAAACACCGTGCCTGTGAGCAGGTGGGCATTTCTTCTGTGAATATTTCCCTTCCAGAAGATACCACAACAAATACTATGCTTGACCGAATCCATCAGTTGAATGAAGATTCTGATATTGACGGGATTCTTGTTCAGCTTCCTCTGCCTGCATCCATAGACACACAAGCAGTGCTTTCAGCAATTCGGCCTGAAAAAGATGTTGATGGATTTCACCCACTCAATATGGGAAGGCTAGTAACCGGTCTTGAAGGACCACGGCCCTGCACACCAAAGGGCATCATGACCCTGTTACAGGAATATCATATCCCCATTGCTGGCAAACGGGCGGTTGTTGTAGGAAGAAGTGTCGATGTCGGAAGACCGATTGCACTCCTTCTTCTTCATGCACATGCCACCGTTACAATCTGTCATAGCAAAACAGAAGATCTCCCCTCAATAACAAAACAAGCAGATATTCTGGTTAGCGCTGCAGGGAAAGCGGGAATTATCACAAGAGATATGGTAAAGCCTGGTGTAACAGTCATTGATGTGGGGACAAATCAGGTGAATGGAAAACTCTGTGGTGACGTTGCATTTTCAGAGGTTGAACCTGTCGCTGGAGCCATAACACCGGTTCCTGGTGGTGTTGGTCCGATGACCATCGCTTCACTCATGGAGAACACCGTCAATAGTGCAAGGAACCGATGCGGTCCTTTTATGTAAAGGATATTCACATCGGCAGGCAAAGACCTGTTCTGATGGGTGTCCTGAACATCAGCCCTGAATCTTTTTATCCAGGATCATTTGTACCAATATCCGCCGTGCATGAAGCTGCGGATAAAATGACTGCAGCCGGCGCAGAAATCCTTGATATTGGTGCACGGAGCACTGCTCCAAACAGTCAACCAATACCGGTTTCTGAAGAAGTAGAAAGAATTCGGGAATGTCTTCGCCAACTAAACGGTGAGGATTATGTGGTGAGCATTGACACCATGTACCCAGAGGTATTAAATGCTGCTCTTCATTTTGATGTAAGTCTTGCAAATGATATATCCGGACTTATGAATCCTGAATTAGGTCATGTTATCGCAGACGCAGGAATCCCAGCGGTGATAATGGCGACGCGGAAAAGCCCGGGAGATGCAACATCAATACAGGAAACACATGAAGCTATCAGGTTGATTCTTTCTCGAGCTTCTTCGCTTGGCATAGAAGACATCATTTTAGATCCTGGAATTGGGAAATGGGTACCTACACGTACAGCAGAAGATGATTGGGAATTGTGCAAGAAATTTGAAACAATTCAACAATACGGGCATCCAATTCTGGCTGCAGTATCAAGAAAATCATTTATTGGAGAAGCAACAGGTCAATCCCCAACTGGAAGACTGGCTGGAACCCTTGCAATAACATCTCTATTAATAGAAAAGGGAGCTGCAGTTATTCGTGCTCATGACATCCCAGAAACAATGGATTTAATAAAAACAGTTATGCATATGAGAGATACTGCATGAATCATTTTCAGATTTTTGGCCTTCGTACAAATCTTATAAAACCAGGAGATACACTTCTGGACCATATTTTTACCGCATTGCAAAACCAGAATCTATTTTTTAAAGAGCATGACATCCTTATTCTGGCAGAATCTGCAGTTGCGACAGCGCAGGGACGAGTCACCCCCTTGTCAGGTATTATACCATCTGACCATGCAAGAAAAATTGCAAAACAGTATGATATTGATCCTGCCCTTGCTGAGATTGTCATCAGTGAATCTGATGTTATTGTTGGCGGAATCCCTGGTTTTTTATTATCAATAAAATCAGGACATCTTCTTCCCAATGCTGGTGTAGACGGATCAAATGCCCCGGAAGGTTATGTTACCCTCCTGCCTTCTGATCCTGATGCACTGGCCCGAAACCTACGGATGACGATCCTTGAAAAAACAGGATTCCATATTGCTGTACTTATTGTCGACAGTCGTACTCATCCGATGCGATATGGATCAGGTGGTGTAGCGATAGCATGTTCAGGTATTCCTGCTGTGATTGATGAACGTGGAAAGCATGACCTCTTTGGAAGAGAACTGAAGGTAACCAGAAGAGCGATTGCAGATAACCTTGCTTCAGCAGCTGAATTAATCATGGGTGAATCAAATGAACAGATTCCAGCGGCTTTAATTCGGGGATTTGATATTGAATTTGGAGATTATGAAGGAATAGAATTAATCTCTCCAGATGAGTGTCTCTTCATCGGAAGCCTAAAAAAAGCCTATGTTAATCCTCCCTAACGCTCTTTTTTAGTTCATACAGGAGGATGGTAATTCCGGTAAGAATAACAATTACCGGCCAGAAGGGGAATGTGAAATGCCAAAACCCAAGATCATTTCCTAGCCAGACGATACCCCAGCTGAGAATGAATAGGCCTATGACAATAACACCAATACTGACATTACGAAAATAATTCATCATAGAACATGCTTCCATGAGATAAATCAATGAGCGGTACAGATTACAACCCGAAGGGCATATCCCAGGTATGATTACATGCATTACATTTACACTTTGCAATCATACTTCCAGATTCTGTGGTCACGAGATCATCAAAATCTGTATCTTTCGAGTTACATTTAGGGCAGATTATATCTCCCATGGTATCAGCATCACCCGGGGAAGGGTCTTGTATACACTTCTTATTCTGGATCTATTTTAATCCGGTGACTCTCAAAAAATGTCTCTTCTTTACATATTTTGAACTTTATCTAAAATATGAACCAAATATATGAGAAACTTCTTTCATATAGAAGATTAAATATAAATCCGGTTATGTTTTTCATAGGGGGTTTCTATGATTTCACGAAGTAACATTTCTATTGTCACTCTTTTAGTTTTCGTGACAGTAATTATCTGTGCTCTCACACAGACAGGAACTGCAATTCCAGACACTGGAATTCTGACCGTTCCATCAGCATTAAGCCCGGTTCAATCAACAGCTGTTGCTCCTGTCTCTTCAGGATCTACAATACAGTCTTCTGCCATTCCTATATCGGAAACACCGATAGCTGTCTCTGCAGAATATGCGCCGGATCGTCTCATTGTCAGGTACAATCCAGATAAACCACGGGCTCAAACCGGCATGATGTCTATCGAGTCTGTCACCAATGCCCAGGCAGGAACATCAGTTCTCGCAGATTTGTCTGATGCCGGAGTTCCAGGTATGCAGGTTGTGCAAGTCACCAGTAATACATTAGATGCTGCAATGGAAGCGTATAAAGCAAGCCCTGATGTGCTCTATGTTGAACCTGATTACAAAATATCATTAAGTCCTGTCGAAAAGAATGGAAAAGTTGTCGACGCAGGGGCTTTAAGTATTGAAAGTGCTATTTACCCAAATGATCCTGGATATAAATATCTCTGGGGAATGCACAATACCGGGCAGGCCCCATTTTATGGGACTTCTGATGCAGACATTGATGCTCCTGATGCCTGGGGTATTACGACTGGTTCGCCCCATGTTGTTGTTGCGGTTGTAGATACCGGAGTTGATTATACGCATCCTGATCTTTCTTCGAATATCTGGCAGAACACGGGTGAAATTGTCAATGGAATGGATGATGATGGGAATGGATACATTGACGACATTCGTGGCTGGAACTTCGCCTCAAAGAATAACAATCCTATGGATGACAACGGACATGGAACACATTGTGCGGGTACCATTGCGGCTGTTGGAAATAATGGAATCGGTGTCGCAGGAACAGCATGGAATGTCAAGATAATGCCACTGAAATTCCTAAATGCGCAGGGGTCAGGATATGTGTCTGATGCAATATCTGCAATATTGTATGCAAACCGTAAAGGGGCAGCAGTTATTTCTAATTCATGGAGTGGAAGTGGATACACCCAGTCATTGAAAGATGCAATTGATGCATCAAATGCAGTTGTTGTTTGTGCAGCAGGTAATAGTGGAAAGAACGCAGATGCAAGTCCCCAATATCCGGCTGCATTCTCAAGCAGCAATATCCTCTCTGTTGCTGCCACAGATTATTATGACCGGCTGGCCTCTTTCTCGAATTATGGATCGAATTCTGTTGATCTGGCAGCCCCGGGTGTGAGCATCTATAGTACTGCCCGATCGGGAAGTTACCAATACTTAAGCGGCACATCGATGGCAACACCTCATGTTGCAGGAGTTGCAGCACTTATTAAATCACAAAATCCCTCCATGTCAGGAACCCAAATACGAAGTAAAATATTCAGTAGTGTTGACAGAGTCACGTCTCTCTCAGGAAAGGTGGCATCAGGTGGAAGACTCAACGCAGCAAAAGCGCTCGGAGGAGCAGCACCGACTCCAACGCCAACAAAAACTCCTTACCCAACTGTAACGCCCACAAAGACACCAACCCCTTCTCCAACGTATAATCCGTATCCAACCGCTACTCCAACTGTGTCACCAACACCAAAACCTGGCTCCCAGTTAAATGCAGCATTTTATTCTGCACCAGTGTATGGAAAAGCACCATTACGAGTACAGTTTATTGACCAGTCATATGGAAATCCAAACAGATGGATATGGTCTTTTGGTGACGGAGGATTCTCCTATCAGAAAAATCCATACCACACGTATCTGAAAAAAGGAACATTTTCTGTGAGACTGACAACGAACAGAGGGGGAGTTTCCAGCACAGTGTATAAACAACGGTTAATTACCGTTACGTAACTTTTTTTTAAAAAATCAGAGTTGGATAGAAGCAAGTGCTTCTTTGATTTTTGGCCGCCAGGAATCAGGCGAACGCTGGTATATTTCAGCAGCCTTTTGATGATCCTGGTCATCAGTGTTTTTTTCTATTCTGTCCAGTGTCAGCCTGGCTGTGTCAAGGATCCAACAATCTACGACTGATTTATCCACAGCAGTTATAGATTCAGCCCGGATCGACACCAGATTTCTCCCATCAGGAGCCTGAAAGACACCGGGTTTTCCGATAATGGCAACATAAGATGGTGATTCTATGGTTGAGATCTGGTGTAATGCTTCTGGTTGATAACTTCCAGCACTGACAAAAAAAATGCCCGTCGGATCCATCACCCGAATCTGATAAAATACAGCCTCACCCTCCGATTTTTTCTTCTCGGTCAGGGTTCCGGTGATAAAAACTCTGTTGCATCGCTCACCAGTTGGAAGAAGGATATATGTAGGGCTTTTATCATCTGATCCTTCTCTGAAATGGTGATACGCTTCTCTCAGTTCTGCTGCAAATACCCTTTTTGCAGACTCACGTTCAAATCTTTTATTTGCTGAATTATCACTCATCTGATGAACCCTCCGCACGGTTTATCAATTCTGCTAATGTCCCGGAATCAAATGTCTGAAATTCACAATTATAGGCAAATAACCGATTATCAAACGTCTTTCCCCGACAAATAAGGTAACGACCCAGAATTTGCTCATTCACATGATAAAAAACGGTATCAAGCCCAAGCGGATTGTTCTCTGCCATCTCCTGCGCTGAAATGAGATTCAATCCGGTCAGCTCTTCCACACCTTCACGAGAAATAATTGTATCATAGGTCTTCTGTCCATCATCCAGCCATCCCTTAACCCGAAGATCATAGATATAATTTGGTTGTATTTCATGAATTGGACAATAATTTTGTCGTGATAAGACTCTCCCGCATCCTTCAACCGGACACCGTTTGATAAGCCCGGAGCCTGGAGAGAGATGAACAAATGCTCCCTTTATTTCTTCATTGGATGAGCGGACCTGAATTGTTGCAGATTCATCTGGTAGAAGCGTTGCACCATTCAAGGTGAGAGAAAGACGATTATTAAATTCATCTACCGAAGCGTAGTAGATGCCATAGACCATATCTGGTAACAGCCGCTGAGCACTATCATCCTTCCAGGTAACAAAACGCATGGTTCCAGACTCATCTCCAACAAGACCTGATTGTAATATCCTATCTGAAGTCGTCTCATATTCCTGGACGAGTTTAACCCGTAAACATACAATTCCAGGACCTGCCTGACCAACCGGGATAATATTTGGTCTGATACTCCTATCATCTTCAAGAGCCTGAAAAGATCCCGGAGCGATTTGCAGACTGAGTGCACCACGATATCGATCAACAACTGCTGAAGATATCTCATACCACCGGTTTTCCTCCAGTGGTATCGCATCCGGAGTATTGCGAATGACAAATTTTATAGCGCCTGTTTCATCTGCCAGAATACCGCGCTGAAGTATCTGCTCAATATTGGGATTCTCAACGGCGACAACCTTTGCTCCTACCGAAAAAACACCAGGAGTGATCTGCCCAATTGGTGTATTTTCCATTTTAGGGATATCATCACGGTTCAATGGAGTGATAGTCGTTCCAGAATGAATTTTTACATTTACCTGTCCGTTAAATTCATCGGTTTCCACGAGATCAAGCCGATACCACTCACCCTTCTCCATCAGAGGGGCTTCAGCTGATGCCCAGACGGTAAACCGGGTAGTCCCACTTCCATCTGCAATAATTCCGGTTTGAGAAATCGACGGAGAACGTGGGGGAAAAAGAGCTGTGACTTCACCTTCTATCGAAATCCACCTGTTGGGGACCAACTGCCCAATTGGTATAATCTCCGGAGCAGGAGCATCTTCTCCTGATATTTCGGTTATGGTTGTACCCTTGTGAACCTTCAGACTCACTTGTCCGTTATATTCATCAGCTACAGCAGATTCAAACCGGTACCACTTTTTTTGTTCGACAGCGGGTGCATTATCATTTGCCCAGATGACAAACCGGATCGACCCAGTACCATCTGCAATAATGCCACTCTGTGCAATAGAGGGTGAACGGGACGGAAACAGAGTAACAACCTGTCCTTCGATTGTGACCCATTGTTCAGCCTGAATCTCTGCTACTGGAGTGAGCTCATTGTTATTTTTCTTCGTCGGTGTAGATGAGGGGAGTTCCATGCCAAACATCCTGGCATAATCGCTCATAATTGACCGTTCTGCCTCTGCGGGTGGCACAGAAAACTCGTCTACAAATCGGTAAATACGCTCCTCCAGTTTTGCCCGGTCGATTGGATGACCTGCTGCAGCAAATTTTTCGGAGATCCTGTCTGCGATTTCTTTTAGTTCCATTTCATCTCCAGGTAAAAGGTCCGCCATCAGGACATATTAAATCCTACTCCCGGAGGGTGAAAGTATTCAGGGTTTAAAAAAATGTAAAAATAAATTATATTTTCAAGAAAAGAGCCTTTAATTCCTCAAGTGAGGCTTCAGGATTTCTCTTGAGATGACTGGTAACCCGGGGATCATGGTTTAACGTACACCTGGTGCAACTCCACACCGAAGCCTTTCCTGGTTTCTCAATCCAGTCACCAAGGGTTGTGTCACCACATGGGTAGAGAGGACAATAGCAGAAATCACACCGCTGGCCTTCAAAATGACACGGATAATAAGGGCAGTTCTTTTTTTCCCATTCAATCCAATGTGAACCACCCATACTGGACTGGATAAAAAACGAAGGCTTTTTTCGCTGAATAACTCCAGTCTGTCTCATAAGGGCCTGTTGAGTTCCAAAGAACACCGTCGCATGAATGCGCTGCCCAATCTCTGTTGCACTTCCTGCATACCTGACATCTCCAGATCCTTCGGTCGCAATCGCCACTGCATCTGTAACGGTACCTGCAAAGGAGTGACCAATATTTCTCAGTGCTAATGACTTTGCTTCAGTCACGGTAATGACAGCATCAACAAGACCCTGATCTGAAAAATTCTGGACCATTACTATAATATTTATTGTTCCCGCTGTGGGAGGAGATTGGATTACATCCAAACCGACAGGATCCGGATGTGTGACACCTGCGGTAATAAAAACAGTGAGACTATCCCAGGAGAGAATACAAAGTGTATTCATCGACACTGCGGTGAGAAGACCTGCGGTAGATTTTTTTGACAGTCCAAGAGATAAAACCAGAGTTTCAAGTTCCCGTTCGGGATCACCTGAAAAATTGTTTGAGACCTGATGATTAATGAGTGTTGTACAGTCCCTGATTCCACCATCCAGACTGGAACTACATACGCGAAATTTCCCCCTGACAATCAGGGATGATGAGTTGAGGTAGTACCTCATGTGACACTATATCGCTGACGATCTTTGAGTTCCTGCTGTTTTCCTGCATTCCACCCGGAGACATCCTGTAGATATCCGGTCACCCGGCTGATCTGGACAACATCATGACAGCCGCATTCCGGACAAACCGGTTCACCACAAAGTGGACAATATTCAATCGTTGCAGCAATTTCATGTGAACAGTCACAATTGTCCAGCGGGCACATGATTTCCGGATTTACATCTCCACACACAGGGCATGGACTCTCATCAACAATCAGGTGGCAGGTATGACATTTGTATTTACGTTCACTTACAGGGATCTCTTCCTTGCAGGAATACTTCTCTGCCAGTTCACGCTGCTCTATCGTCCAGTTCATAATCTTAATTCACCTTTTCATTCCTTAACATATTGGGTTGTTTAGTAATTTCAGATCAGGTTCTGAAACGGGAATATTCCTCTGCTGCAGATCCCGGATCTTTTGCTTCGTAAATAGCGCGACCAACAATAATCCCGTCAACAATAGAAGCAATCGCTGCAGGATCTCCTCCCTGGGCTCCTATTCCTGGTGACAGGATCTTTTTTGTCCCGATCAGGGTGCGCAGAAGAGAGGTTCGTTCAGGTCTTGTTGCAGGTGCAATTATACCATCAGCATTCGTTTCACAGACTAAACCTGCAATTCGCTCAGCAATTCCTCCATGGAAAAAATCAACCGCTCCAGGATGACTCATCTCTGTTACCACATAACATTCACCACCGTGGTCATGTGCTGTTTCCACACATGCAAGAACAGAATCCCTTCCCACAAATCCATGGCATATAATGCCAGAAAATCCATGAGAAAAGACTTCTTCTGCAATAAGACGACTGGTATTAGGGATATCTGCAACTTTAAAATCAGCTATCAGCGGGAGGCCTTCATCAGACAACTGGTTGGCTATTTCCAGACCAGCAGCCAGAACCAGGGGATATCCGATCTTAATAGCATCAATAAATGGAGCGGTCTTTTTTGCGATTGATAATGCATCTTTCCCTGTAGATACATCAAGTGCCAGAATGATGTCAGTCATAATAGTTACTCCAAAACTGCGGATATAATCAAAGGAAATGTAATTGTTGCATCTCCATACACCGTCACCGTCTTTGCATCTTCATCGACCTTCCCCCATGACCGTGCTTCATCAAGTGTTGCGCCTGAAAGCCCTCCAAGGTCCGGGCGATCGCCGGTTAGCTGAACCGCATATGTAAACCCTTTCGGTGTCATAAGCATGCTTTGCAGGATATAATTCTTCGGAACCCCTCCTCCGACAAGAAATGCTCCAGCTTTTTTCGCAGCAAAACATATGTCCATAATTTTATTCATATCGCCAAAAGCGTCGATGATGACCTTATGAGTCTGCCGATATAACCAGAACTGCAGACCGATCATGGAATCCTGAACTGCCGGACAAAATACAGGGATTTTTTTCCGTGCAGCCGTTGCAAGAATTCCACTAGGCAGATGAGAACCGATATGGGCAAGTAATTCTGAAATTGAAAGAACTGTACCATCAGGTATTTTTGACAGAACGTCCTGCATGAACTCCTCAAATTTTATAAACGACTCATTTGGGAGATATACATCATAAATTCGGTTGATCTCATCATGACGAAGCTCAACATCATTACACTTCTCGGTCCCACGGAAATGATGGCATCCGATAGCTTCGATAACATCATGAGTCAGGTTTGCCCCGGTAGAAACCAGTACATCAATATGCCCTGATTCCATCAAATCCGAAACAATACCCCCCATGCCAGCAGGGACCATTGCCCCTGCGAGCCCAAAGAAACGAGTAACATCAGCGTCCTTGTACATCGTACCGGTGATCTGAACCGCACGTGAGAGAGCGCCACCATTATACGCTCCCGCTTGTTCCATTGCCTGAATGAGAGATTTAACTGTCATATCAGACGTTAGATGGACCTGTCGAACCGGCACATCACATTCCATGTCTTATAGATAGGCACTCTCATGCCAAGTACCTGACGTGTAAAAAAGTGGATGGAAAAACCTATCCATAATGTTTGAACAATACAATTTTCTCAAATTTGCTGCCCATTTAACAATAACTGACTGCGATGAGCAGGGAGATACGAAGGATCAGGCGGAACAAATCCTCGTCTCATCGGGCGAGAAAGGTGCCGCCTCGCTCCAGGAGGAACCTCATACCAACCTGGTGTGATTGTCCGTGATTCAAATGTTATCTCCGGTATTTTTTCCCTGGCCCCACAACGTTTACATTTAAACCCTTTTTTATAACCGGCGCTGGTCATGCGTTTTCCACATCCCGGACAAAGAGGAGGGGTTTCTTTTGAGTATGGCTCTACAGAAAAGACGTAGATCTTTTCCAGGTTGAGGGTTTCTTTCAGATAACTTCCGGCAACCAGTAATTCATCGCCTGGCCGTAATGACCGTACTATGTCTCTGAATTTTTTGGTTGGCTCAAACGCCATACAGGATATCACAACTTCACGAGTCTTGAAATCAAAAGAGACATGCCCTCCCTCACCGGTTTTCGGTTTTGTGCACACAAATCCTCTCATGAGATATGATATGCCATTTTGAGGGAGGCCTGAATCATAAAATACGAGATGGGCATCAGTTCCCTGATTTGTCATCCATATCTGATACATACCGGGTTTTTCAGATTGAATCGCCGAATATGCGTGATCAACCGAATATGGTGAATCGCCCCTGATTCCAAACAAAACCGGATCCGGAGTATGCGGGATACAGACCGGACTATTCAAATCAGAATCCCAGGTGTCCCATGTGTGAGGAGATGTAATATCTTCAGAGAGACGAAGACTATCTGCATCAACTTCTCTTGGTAGCGAGAACCGTCCTGGTTCTCTATATGCAAGCAGTTCCCAGGTGTGATCAGGAAATTCACTACAGACAGCAGCGGCGGCTCCGATAAGACCACGTCCAAGTTTATATCCCTGGTAGTGGAGAACATGCGAAGGAAGGAATGAACGTGCTTCATCGATGGTGCAAATTCCGCTGACAGCTTTCCAGTAAAAATCAGATGGCGGCTTCTTCAAAGAGACTACAATTCCAGGATGAGTATTTTCACAGGATAATGATGCATGTTTTAAAACAATACTGCATGTAAGATCAAACGTATAATCAGGATCACCGATTACGGACAGAGAAATCGCTGCGTTTCCGCGAGTTTTGTATGGTATGGTAGGATTTAACCTTACCAACCGGGTACTGATTATTCTCATACCCTTCGCTTTGATAATGGTAGCCAGAAGAGCACCAAGCCAGGTAGTACACATACCATCCGGAGCATCGGTATCATCCAGACCGATATAAAAATGAATATTTGTCATATTTTTTCATCTGCTCCCCATATTGAGTGATTCTACAAGATTAGGCCCATATGGATTTTTGGTCTAATAACCACCTGCGCACCACATTCCTTATGTACAGGAATTATACAAGTACCAAATACGGTAGTACATGTCCCAGGATCGTCTGCTTCGTAATGTCATCAGTGTGATGATCATGGCAGGATATGAAGTATCCGAAGTTTTCGCAATGAGACCTAAGAGTTTTGACATCATTGCCGGAAATGGTGAACGGATTGTTGTCCTGAAGGTGATTTCTCATATTGATAGCATCAGTGAAGAAAATGCACGGGACCTGGACAGGATTGCCCGCAATCTCAGTGGAACACCCCTGATTGTTGGTGAGAGAGCCAGGGATGCTGAGCTGGAACGAGGTGCGGTTTATGTCAGGTATGGAATTTTTGCGATAAACTACCCAACCTTGCATGACTATTTTGTAGAAGATTCACCGCCTCTCATTTATGCATCACCAGGAGGGCTCTATGTGAATATCAGCGGTGAACGCCTACGTGAACTTCGGGAACATTCTAACCTTTCATTAGGAGATCTTGGTCAGATATTGGGTGTTTCCAGGCGGACTGTAGCGAAATACGAATCAGGGATGGGAACTACCATTGAAATTGCTCTGAGAATTGAAGAGACGTTTGATTCCGGAGTAGTAGAGCCTATTGATCTGATTCAATCCAAATCGCAGTTCAAAGAACATAATAGTGTCACAATCCCAGAGGAAATGCCGATTCAGGCTGCAATTGAGGAGATGGGGATGCATGTCCAACCCATGCATCATGCTCCTTTCCAGGCTCTCGTAAGATATGATTCTCACACAATATTGACCGGATACGGATCAGCTCAGAAGGTAGCCAGAAGGGCAGGAATCATAGGCAACATTTCCCAGGTGACGCGAACTCATGCCATGTGTGTTATGACCGATGATCACAGACAGCGCAGAATAGGGCGCACTCTGATGATTGGAGAAGATTCCCTCCTTTCTCTTGATGAACCTGACGACCTCATCAACCTGATTCTAAACTGATATTTTTATATAGAACCACTAAACAACCTTATCCTACAACGTGGTGATATTTTATGGCTACACAACTTGGAGGACAGCCAATTCTTATTCTTAAAGAAGGAAGCTCCCGTACTCGCGGGCGCGATGCACAGGGCATGAACATCGCCGCAGCAAAGGCCGTTGCAAATGCAGTCCGGACTACACTCGGACCAAAAGGCATGGACAAGATGCTGGTCGATACCATCGGTGATGTTGTCATTACCAACGATGGTGTAACCATCCTGAAAGAGATGGATATCGAACACCCGGCTGCAAAGATGATGGTTGAAGTCGCAAAGACCCAGGATGATGAGGTCGGCGATGGAACTACCACTGCAGTAGTTATTGCAGGAGAACTCCTGAAACGCTCTGAAGAACTCCTCGAACAGGATGTTCACCCAACGGTTATCGCACATGGATACCGGATGGCAGCAGAGAAGGCACAGGACCTGCTCAAGACCATTGCAATCGATGTCAAGGCAAAAGATACCAAGATACTTAAGAAAATTGCAGAAACTGCAATGACAGGAAAGGGCGCAGAGGCAGCAAAGGAAAAACTCTGTGATCTTGTAGTCAAAGCAGTCACCATGGTTGCAGAGACTGATGGAACGGTTGACACTGAAAATATCAAGATTGAAAAGAAAGTCGGTGGTTCAATCGAAGATTCCGAGATCATTCTCGGCATGGTCATTGATAAGGAACGTGTTCACCCGGGCATGCCTGAAAAAGTCACCAAGGCTAAAATCATGCTCCTCAACGCCGCTATCGAGTTCAAGAAAACCGAAGTGGACGCTGAGATCAATATCACCAGCCCGGACCAGCTCCAGGCATTCCTTGATGAAGAAGAGCGGATGATTAAGGCCATCGTTGACAAAGTTGTCAAGAGTGGAGCAAAAGTCGTCTTCTGTCAGAAGGGTATTGATGACATCGCACAGCACTACCTTTCAAAGGCAGGAATTCTTGCAGTTCGCCGTGTTAAGAAATCTGACATGGAAAAACTCAACCGTGCAACCGGTGCATCCATCATCTCCAGCATCGATGCAATCCAGGGATCCGAACTTGGATTCGCAGGCTTAGTTGAGGAACGCAAAATCTCCGGCGAAGAGATGATCTTTGTTGAAGAGTGCAAGAACCCGAAGGCTGTCTCAATCATCGTTCGTGGTGGAACTGAGCATGTCGTTGCAGAACTTGACCGTGCCTTTGAAGATGCAATCCGCGTAGTCGGTGTTGTCCTCGAAGATAAAAAGTGTGTAGCTGGTGGCGGTGCTCCGGAGACTGAACTTTCATTACGTCTTCGCGAGTATGCAGCAAGTGTCGGTGGCCGTGCACAACTCGCTATCGAAGCATTTGCAGCAGCACTCGAAATTATCCCCCGGACCCTTGCAGAGAATGCAGGTCTTGACCCAATCGACATGCTTGTTGAGCTTCGTGCAGCACATGAGAAGGGTCAGAAGACTGTTGGTCTGAATGTCTTTGAAGCAAAGCCGGCAGACATGTACAAAGAAGGCGTTGTTGAGCCACTGCGTGTCAAGACCCAGGCAATTGCAAGTGCAGCAGAAGCAGCAGTTATGATCCTGCGGATCGATGACATCATCGCATCAGCAAAATCAGCAGCACCTGACATGCCACCAGGCGGAATGGGAGGCATGGGCGGTATGGGTGGAATGGGCGACATGGGCATGGGTATGTAAGTACCCTCCACACCAAACACTCATCTAAAATTAATCAAGAAGGGATGACGATGTTTCTGTTGTCCCGGTTAAAATTTTTTTCACATCAACCCAGATAATAAGTCTTTTGTCTGATTCACGGTTTTCTGATCCATCTGTTTTAATTCCCTCGTCTTCACCCAGTTTTATGATCCCCTGAACATATTCGGTAAGATGCTCATCCACCCCACGAATATTCGTGTCAATATTAATCTCATCAACAGTCAGAACGCTGTGAACCTCATCAACAATTACTCCGACACTGGTATTTTCAAAAGCATCAGGAATCAGAACCATAATCTTTTGTTCATTTCGTTCCTTTGCAGGTGAAATTCCAAGAAGATAATGCAAATTTATTATTGTAGTTATCTCACCACGTAGGTTGAGAAGACCAGTTACATGGGAAGGTGCCCGCGGGATTGGTGTAATCGGTAGCATCTCTACAATTTCACGGGCAATCCCAATATCCATGGCATAAGATTCTCCCCCTAAGTCAAACTCGAGAATTTCAACTACCATACCTGATGAGTGATATATTCTTTACAGGTTTCAATCTTTGGAATGACAAATACAAAAGGAGTGTTCGTTGAAAATAATCAGGGAATGTGGAAAGCAGGAGAATAACACCTGCCTATGTGTGCTGATTATAACCCCCCGGATATCTCATGCCTGATATGTTCACACAAATCCCTGACAATAGTTCAATATTTGAAGACCAATATATAAATTTTCGGTAATATTTTTCAAAAACCTTTTAATGAATGAAATGAGCGGGATACATGAGAATTTTTTATAACTGGGAGAAAAGTGTATTCTAGATTTTATTTTTCATTTAGAATTATATATAAAAAGAAAACCCAGATTTTCTTATAATGAATGAAATATACTACATAAAATATTAGAACATGAGAATACACGAATTGACTCATTTTTTTCAGATTGCGGAGTAATTCCGCGCAGATATTCATCACAATATTGCCCCTTCATGGTTACCTGCGGCAATGGAACAACCATTTTCAGGAAAAATCAAGAAGGAATCATTTTCAACTTTACAGAGAAAGCATTACTATCTGAACGTTAGCAGGGGCATTTTTAAACAGGGAAGTAGTATGGCTGGAAATCCAATTAAAGTATTATTTGTTGAGGATAATGAAGATCACGCCTTTCTCGTTATCCATGAGTTGAAAAAGGGTGGGTATGATCCGCTTCTGAAACGTGTTGAAACCCTGGAGGATGTACGCTCATCACTAGACTCTGAAAAATGGGATGTGATTCTTTGTGACTACAGTCTGCCTGGATTCAACGGTGTTGATGTAATAGAAGAATACCGAAAACGTGATCTTGACTACCCGTTTATCATTGTTTCCGGAGAAATTGGAGAAGATACTGCAGTTACCCTGATGAAACGAGGCGCTCACGACTATGTTTTCAAAGGGAATCTGTCACCTCTCCTTCCTGTTATCGAACGAGAAATCCGAGAAGCGGAAAACAGGAAAAAGCGTCGTGAAATTGAAGAACTTCAGCGAGCTGAAGCGATAAAATTCAGGGCGATGATTGATTCTTCGTATGATGCCATCACGCTTTTTGACGATGATATCCTGATAGAATGTAATGCGACTACTCCTCAAATCTTTAAAGTCCCAAATTCGGACACGATAATTGGAAAATCTATCTATTCCCTGGTTCCTGAAAAACAAGCAGATGGCACATTATCGAGAGATTTTTTTAGCAAAATTATTACATCTGCCAAACAGGGTATGGGCCAGGACGTTGAGTGCATCGTAAACCGCTTTGATGGCTCGGCCTTTGATGTTGAACTCACCCTGACAATTCTCAATCTTCCAGAAGGGCCACGTATCCAGGCCACATTCCGTGACATTAGCGAGCGGAAGAAAGCAGAGCGTTCAATGCACGAACAAATGGAGACCATAAAAGAGCTCCAGCAGCAGGAGATGACAATGATAAATCAAAACCCGCTGCCACTCCTTCTTATGGATCTAAAATTAAAAATCCAAAAGGTAAATGCTTCATTTTTGGAGATGAGCGGGTATTCTGAACAACAACTGCTTTCCATGCGGGCGAATGATTTTAAAGTTTTAGAAAAAACCGGATCTGGTCTTCGCGATGCCCTTACAACGAAAAAAGCGGTGACAGGTCAACTCATCGTAGAATTCCCGACAGGTGTCCACCATATTGAACAAGATATTATTCCGCTTCTGGATAAGCATCACGAAGTGGTCAGTGTCATGTCCACATATAAAGACAAAACTGAGGAGATACGAAAAGAGAAGGAGATCCAGCGGATGATGAAAGAAGCTGAAGAACATGCGAATCTGCTGGACATTGCTGCACAAGATATTGGAGAAGCCTTTGCCCTGGTTTCGAACGGTGATATGACAACAGAGATACTGAAACGGGAAAACGATCCGCTCCTGCTTGTCAAAGATAATGCAAATAAAACCATCGCAGAACTTCGAAAAGCACTTCAAAAAGTAAGCAGAGTCTCAACCAGCGTCTCGGAAAATATGGGAGAGATAAGTAAAGGTTCTTCAGATATTGCCCAGGCTACACAGGCAGTTGCAAAAAATACCATGCAGTCATCAGAAATTGGAAAAAATCTGATAGAACACATGGAAGATATTACAAATCAAATTTCCACCCTGTCTGCTTCCAATGAAGAGATTACCAGCACAAGCCAGGAAGTATTGCGCCATGCACGGGATGTTGCAACACGAGGTGGACAGGCGCAGACACTTGGCAATGAGGCAAATGATAAAATGGGCCTGGTAATGAAGATTGCCCAGGAAAGCGTTGAGGATATTGACGAACTAAACTCACAAATCAGGGAGATCAATAAAATCGTCAAGATGATCAATGACATAGCCGGTCAGATCAACCTGCTTGCCCTGAATGCAGCTATTGAAGCAGCCCGTGCTGGTGATGCTGGAAGAGGGTTTGCTGTTGTTGCAGGAGAAGTCAAGAACCTAGCTGCTGATGCCCGGAAGGCTACAGATCATATTGCAGATGTAATTACTGCAATTCAGCGGAGTAGTGAAAAAACCTCAACTGCAATACGATCATCCCATTCTGAGATCGCAATCGGTGTGGAGAGTGTAAACAAGACCATTGAATCCTTAAATATCATGGTCAGTGGTGCTTCAGAGGTTACCCGGGATATGGGCGAGATTGTTCGGGCGATAGAAGATCAAGCAAACATTGCTACATCAATTGTCAACACAGCCCGTGATGGAATAAACCTGACACAGGATAACCTCACTCAGATAGAAGAGTTGTCAGCCCTGGCAGAATCTGTTAGTGCATCAGTCCAGGAGATCAATAGTGCAATTGTGGAAGTAGAGGAACTCTCCGGAGAACTTCGAACACAGATACAGGCATTTAAAATATAAATTAAAAGAAATTTTGAGTGGCATAATAATATTCTCCATCAAATGCCACCCCTATTCCTATTTTTTCATGGGCAGGAAGGAGTAATGCTTCCTTATGAGGAGGACTGTCCATAAAGGATTCAACTGCTACTCTGGCAATTTCATGAGGATCATCGTTTAATATCTCCCCAAATCCATAGACATTCTTCTCTACGGGAATTTTTACAATGTTTTCCCCAATGCCAAAAAATGATGAGCCGTCAGACAGAATCCGGGATTGATCATAATGATGTCGTTCTGCCCGGTCTACTGGGTCTTCTCCATCTGGATTGGTATGATCAAAAAAATCCCTCTTCGCCATGTCCTGACTGTGCTCCACAGCAATGATGTCAAGATCTGAATCCCGGGTTAATGCCCCAAGACTTCTCAATGCCCGTTCCTCATTTGAAAAATCAAGGATAATATCTGCGATCTGCTCGTTTAACCACTCCTGAGGCCGGATATAGGTACCCTCGATGACAACCGTACCACCGGTGATAGCGTCATTTTCAGGATTCGGATCAGGAGTCAGTGAAAAACCTGCTCCAAATACTGCACCTGCTGTATATGAACCAGGAGGAATTGTATCAGGCAGTGTACCTAAAAACTCCCGATGAGCGGTCTCTCCAGGCCGCAGAAATGAAAATTGCACTGAGCCGACTTCATAATCTGCCGGTGTAATCTCATCATCCAAAGAAAGATACAGGATTACTTTTCGGCTCATCGAGATCATGTGACCATAGTTTACAGCAGTAATTCTTCCGAAAAAGGGTGCTTCTGGTGCAGACGATGGTTGGACATCAAGAGAGACCAGCCCGAGATCAGCAGATGTCTCCTCACCAGTTGCACAAAATGGAATGATAAGTAACAGGAAAAGACAAACAAAAATTATACACTTTTTTCTATTGATTCTCATCATTTTTCTGAACCAAAAATTGTTGCAGAATAAAACTCTCATCTGAAAAATGTTAGTGTTTCTGGTAATTCAAAACCGGAACCACCGCATCATCACAATCGCATCTTCTGTATTTGCATAATATCCACAAATCTGAAACACCGGTTCATACCCAAGTTTTGTATAAAACTGAATTGCGCCGGTATTCGAAACTCTGACTTCCAATTGCATGGCAGTAGCTTTCTGAACCATAACAGCCTGTTCTGCCCGTTTGACCAATGCAGTACCTATCCCTGAATTTCTCTTATCCGGTGCTACAGCCAGACTACAGATATGCCCGTACCTTTCTTCACCGGTATTCTCAACACCACAGATGATATACCCTTTAATAGTCCCAAGGGATTCTGCGATAAATACTGTATCAGCAAAGGTCGCGATGGCCTCTTCAAGTGTTTCACGCGCCCAGGGATCCGGGAAAGAACTTCGTTCAATCCACTGTACACCCATAATATCCACCGGAGTCATTTTTCTGATCCGGAGACTTCCTTCCTGCATCAAAGCCTGTACTGATCTGTCAGTGTTATCATATAGAAACAGGGGAATATAGGTAAGAACACCTGGTGCCTGACATGGTTCATGTATATCCTTTTAGAGCAGTAAGACCTGCCCCAGGAAAGGCAGAAGAGATTGCTGCAGTCCCTTATGATGTGGTTAGTGCTGAAGAAGCACGTGAGATCATCTCAAACCATCCGTTCAGTTTCCTCCGGATAAGCCGGGCTGACGCACTGGTTCCAGACATTGATCCCTACAGCAATGAAGTCTATGAACTTTCCCGCAATATTTTTGATGAATATCGGGAAAAAGGCCTTTTTATCCAGGACGAAAAGCCTGCAATGTATGTGTACCGGGTATACGACGCAGATAAAACCTATACCGGTATTGCATGTTGTGCTGATACAAGGGAATATGAAAGCGGGGAGATCCGGCGTCATGAACTCACCCGGTATGATAAGGAAGAAGATCGGACCAGGCATATTGACACCATGAATGCCAATACCGGTCCGGTTGTTCTTCTCCACGGAGCTCATGCAGAGATAAAAAATATTTTGAAAAAAGTAGTTGAGGGGAACTCACCGGATATGGTAACCTCTGCAGCCAATGGCAGCAGACATGAGATCTTTTCAATAACCGATTCAGAAATTCTTGAACGACTCTCTGAAATATTTGTCTCAATTCCGGCACTCTATATCGCTGATGGTCATCACCGGTGCAAGTCTGCGGTAAATATTGTTGAGAAAAGAAAAAAAGCTGGAGCGAAAGTTCCTGAAGAAACGCATCATGTCCTGGGTGTAATATTTGCCGAGGATGAAGTCAAGGTACATGGGTATAGCAGACTCCTCACTGACCTTTCACCCTTAACCCCGGAGAGTTTCTTAAAAAAGATTTCAGATATCGCACATATCACACCATATGGGGAGGCTGACAGGTCATCCTTTGCTTTAAAACCAAAAATCGGTGGAAAAGAAGATCACGTTTTTCATTTATACATCAAAGGAACCTGGTATGAGTGTGTTATCCCCCATAATCCTAAGATAACAGATATCAGAGGCCTTGACGTGAGTGTTCTTCAGGAACAGATTCTGATCCCCTTCTTAGGAATCACAGATCCTCGAGGTGACCCCAGACTCCAATACCTGGGAGGTGCCCGTCCGATTCGCGATCTGATGTCAAAGGTTGACAGCGGAGAGTTTGCTGCAGCACTAGCAATGCAGCCAGTGGATGTAAGAACGGTATTTTCTATTGCAGATGCAGGTGGAATTATGCCACCAAAATCAACATGGTTTGAACCAAAACTCCTAAGCGGGTTACTGGTTCATCTGCTTGAATAAAAAAAATCTTTTTTAGAGTTCCGCTGCCTTGATGGTGTAGGCAGTTGGGGGAACCGGAATCGTGACATTCAGGTCATCCGGTGACTTGACATCGGTTGCCGAAGCAATAAATCCATGATATTCTGAAGGTTTTATCCCTGCAATTATCATATCCTGACCGGTATATGATCTTGCAGTCAGATGATAATTCCCACTCCCCCGCTTTCCATAGATTTTTACATAGTAGAGTTTTTGCTCATCCGGTTGTGATAACCCGACATATGCATTGCTTCCAAGGCCGGTATCTGCTGCAACTGCAACACATGGTTTATACTTCGGATTACACCCCTCATACATATACACGTCAAAGTCCGGGCCACAGTTCTTGGTTACAAACAGATCAACATCCGCTTTGCTCTGCATCAATGGGGCACTATTGTCACATGGGCCAGATAGTATCCACTCAACATATGAACGATTTCCCGAAAGACGGTATGCAAATGTTTTAGACTCGCCGGCATTTAAAAATCCATTCTGAATATTATCCCGGTACACAGTTGCAGGGACACAGTCAGCAGGATTAAAACACGGCCCTCCATAACATGTCGTTGTAATTGGACATTCCTTATCAACCAGAAGTGAATATTCGGCAAATGCTCTCTGGTTCTCCACAACAATAAACCACTCACCTGACTCCAGGTGCATGGTCTGTGAACTGGCTGGTTTGAGAGAACTGACATCCGCATATCTGGACACATGAATTGATGAAGGAACCCAGGTACTTGATGCCTTCTTTGCATACAGGGATAACTGACTATCAGGATCACCATTCAGCAGAATCGTTGCAGTACAGGGAACCTGCACAGTATACATCTTATTCTGCCCGGCATACAGGGCATTCGCAAAAGACTCTGTTGAGGCACCCATAACCAGGCAAGGCATAGAGATCAAGGCAAGTGCTAAAAGAATAATGAACCATTTTTTTTGATATTCCATATCTGACCCATCCAGCTCTTCCTGTGTGATCTCGAGCATGATGGTAATGAATCTTACCAATTGTAAGCAGGGTAAAAAAGAGGTTATTGAGATGAAACTGAAACAAATTCAGCCGTTGGTGCTGCAATAGAGGAACTTACAGCCGTATCTGCTCCAGATCCTGAGCCTGCACTTGAATAGTCTACTGAAGCAGTAGAAGCATACACTGGTGCAGAGGCAACAATAATTGGCGTATCTCCATAGCACTTGTAACTGTTCATCCGCAGATTATACGTCCCGCTTCCACTGCGTGCATATACCATCACATAATAGGTAGAGCCACGCTGCGGATTGGAAATCGAAACATATGCATTCGGTCCATTCGCATAGTAATTTGTATTACAGTAAGAATACTGCGGGTTGCAATCTTTGAAGACATACAGATCAAAGTTTGGACTAAACCAACTTCCGCTGAATACCTGACTTCCCATCGAGGAGACAATGATCGGGGTATTTCCGCCTGAACCGGTCAATGTCCACTCAATCTGTGATCTTCCATCGGTTGGTATAAAGTATCCATAGACTGCTGCCTGGCCTGAGTATAGGAACCCTGATCTATCTACTGTCTTATACGGACTGCATGGACCTGGTGTGGGAGGCAGAGGTGTTGGAACCGGTCCAGGTGGGAAGCAATTGCTATCTGCAGTCACATATGCCATTCCACTTCCTGATCGAGCATACACTACAACACACCAAAGACCCTGATCAAGATACAGAGTAGCACTTCCACCATTTCCACTTGAGTACGCGTACTTGTCATAATGACTCATAATATAGTCATTCGACGGACAAGTCCCGGGTGAACCATAATTTTTCATTGCATAGAGATCAAAAGCTGCTCCATAGGGTGACTGGACGGTTATCTGTGTTCCACAATATCCATACACCCCGATTTCATGCATTGCTGCAGAACCCTGCCACAGACGGTATGACTTGGGAAAGTCTGCCGTGTATCCACTAGCCGATGAGATTACCAGTACACAGGTAATGAGTAGTAAAAGGGTTATTCCACGAATCCACATTTTTCGCATATGTATACACTCCCCAAGGCCGATGCCTTGTTCTGTTTGATACTATCTACGAGATATGATTAAAGCTTTTCAGGCCGTCGTTCCGAATTTTTTCCGGAACAAAAAAAAGGTTTTCCGGAAATTAATACATCCCAATCATTCTGCAATGACAATTTCTGCAGTTGGGGCTGATACTTCTGAACCTGATCCGGTATCATCAGATGCAGTTGATACTGATTCCATTCCGGTGGAGGCCACGATGATTGGAGTGCTGCCACTACACTTGTAGCTGTTCATCTTCAGGTTGTAGGTACCACTACCGCTGCGGGCATAAACCATGACATAGTAGGTTGAACCACTGGATGGTGGAGCTACTGAAACATAGGCGTTCGGGCCATAGGAGTAGTACCGGGTGTTGCAGTATGAGTTCCGTGGATTGCAGTCTTTAAAGACATACAGGTCAAAGGTGCTGCTTCCATAAGAACTACTTTCAACAGACTGACCAGCAGAAGCGACGATGATTGGTGTGCTTCCACCAGAACTGGTTGAACTCATTGACCACTCAATTTTCGATCTTCCATCAGTCGGGATGTAATATCCATACACTGCTGCCTGGCCCTGGTTTAAGAATCCCTGACGGGTATCAGATTTATAGACGCCACAGGGAGTCGGGTAGGGTGTGGGGTAGGGAGTTGGATATGGAGTCGGATATGGACAGTTAGAGGTCACCCGGAGCGAATATGAACCGCTTCCTGAGTATCCGTATACGACCAGACACCAGGTTCCTGCTTCAAGAGTCATTGATGCAGTTCCGCTATATCCGTACGCAACCTTGTCATAGTTGTACAGGATTGAGTTTGGTGACGGACAGGAGGCTGACCCCCATTTCTTCTTTGCATACAGATCAAACCGTGCTCCATAACTCGAGGTGACTGTTGCTGTTCCCGGACAGTTCAAAGTAACCTCATACACCTGGGAGGTCTGTCCCTGCCAGAGTGATGCCTGTTGTTCACTGAGTACACTAACTTCTTCAGCTGAGGCCGGTAATGCCACCAGAGCACATACGATGAGCATCAGACATGTGATGCTAATTTTCCAGAAGGTTCTCATCATTCCACTCCTCAAGGCGTATTGCCTTGTGATGAAACATACTCTCATATGTGACCTTATAAGGCTTGTTGTCAGGAAATATCCAGAGTACAGTGTTTTTTACAAAAAGGAAAATGCCCTATGAATGCCTCTGTTACCGGCGCCGGGGACATCAATTCTGATAATCGGAAAAATGAGGTTACCGGGGGATGACATGCTCACCGGTGTAAAGTGAGACCACGCCACCGATTACTATCACTGCAGGGGGCCTGACCTTTCGTTCCTGCGCATGTTCTGCTATTGTTTCAAGGGTTCCAATTGTTTCACGCTGATCAGGCCGAAGCCCGCGCTCAATCACGGCAACCGGCGTTGCGGCGTCCATCCCGTGATCCACGAGAAATTTCGCTATTTTTCCGAGATTTTTGACACCCATCAGGATGACGATGGTGCCTCGTGACTTTGCAAGCCAGTCCCAGTCAATAGCTGATTCTTCCTTCGTGGGATCCTCATTACCGGTCAGGATGGTTACCTGTGATGCAAATTTCCGGTGAGTTACCGGTATTCCAACCGATGCAGGAACAGCGATGGCACTGGTCACACCAGGGACAACCTCCACTGATATATTATGCGCCCTTAATGTCTCCAGCTCCTCACCCCCCCGTCCAAACAGGAACGGATCTCCTCCTTTTAATCTGACAACACTCCGGCCCTGCTCTGCATAGGAGACCATGAGCTGTTCTATCTCATCCTGCTCGCGGGTGTGATGATCCCCGTACTTTCCCACATCTATCTTCTCAGCATGGGCCGGAAGGCTTGCCAGAATCTCATCACCAGGGAGCTGGTCATAGAGGATGACATCAGCCAGATCCAGAACTTCCCGTGCCCGTTTTGTCATGAGGCTCAGTCCACCCGGACCTGATCCTACCAGATATACCGTACCTTTCTTATCCATGTGTAATTCCCAGCCGCTCGTATGCTTCGCTTATCAGATCTCCTGCCTTCTCCCTGACTTCCATACCAAACCGGCCTGCATCGTCAATATCTGATACCATTCGTTCAAGCCTGAAGTGGCGGTCACCTTCAAGAGAGAGAACTTCTGCAATCATCATCCGGTCCTTGCAATAGATCCCAAGCGGGGTGAAGCATCCGCCCCCAATCATCTCCATAACCCGCCGTTCAAGCATGGTATCCATCCTGGTCCCATAGTCATCGATTTGGGATACTATACCGGTAATATCCGGGTCTGTCCGTGATACCACCGCAATGGTTCCCTGGTTTGGAGAGGGAACATGCACATGGGGATCCATTTGAAACCCGTCCAGTGTCATGGACAGTCGTTCAAGACCAGCCTTTGCAAGCATGATGGCATCATACTCACCTATCTGCAGTTTGGAGAGCCGTGTGTTCACATTCCCCCGAAGTGGTCTGATATCAGCCCAGGGCAGATTGCGACGACACTGGGCGGTCCGCCGGGTGCTGGATGTGCCAAGTGTTGTGATTTCATCCAGCTTCAGGTCAGTGACGATATAGTCACACGGCGAATCACGGGCAAGAATGGCAGACGTAACCAGACCTGATGGCCGCTCTGCAGGGATGTCCTTCATCGAGTGAACGGCAAGATCAATCTTATTCTGCTCCAGTGCATCGTCAAGTGCCCGGACAAATACTCCCTGCCCGCCGATCTCATGAAGGGGAACGCCGGTCTGTTCATCCCCGGCGGTTGAGATGAATACCATCTCCGTCTCCACCCCAAGATCTTCAAGCAGGGTGCAGACCTTTACTGCCTGGGCTTTGGCAAGTTGTGATGCCCGAGTCCCTACGCGGAGAGGCATGATGCATACGCTGAAGAGAGGTATTCAACATCCGAATCAGAATGAGCAGCCGATAAAAAGTTCGTCTCAAACTGTGACGGGGGTAAAAAGATCCCCTTTTCCAGCATCTTCTCCCAGAATGCCCGGAATTTTATCGTGTCTGATTCTTTTGCCTGGGCATAATTTTCAGGAGGCGATGAGCGGAAGAAGAACTTGAACATGGATCCGAGTTTCACAAATGAGCCCGCTTTCCCCTGGCATGACTCCCCGATCACGGTAGTCGCCTTATCAAGATGGGTATACATCTCCTTTCGTGCATGAATCTCCCGGAGTGCTGCAACACCCGCTGCAAGACTGAGCGGGTTTCCGGAGAAAGTTCCAGCTTGATACACCGGTCCTGCAGGTGCGACAAGTTCCATGATCTTTCTCTTCCCGCCAAATGCTGAAAGGGGGAGTCCTCCGCCTATTATCTTACCCAGTGTGGTGATGTCAGGTGTTACCCCGAAGAGCTTCTGTGCTCCGCCAATCCCCACCCGGTATCCGGTGATGACCTCGTCAAAGATGAGCAGGATATCATGTTCAGCAGTTATCTTCCGAACCTCCTGCAGGTATCCGGGCTTTGGAAGGACCGGGCCGATGTTTCCCATAACCGGCTCCAGGATCATCGCAGCGATTTCATCACCACTTTTTTCCACCAGAGAGACGAGTGACTCGGTGTCATTGTACGGAACCTGCCTCGTGTGCCGCACGATATCTGACAAAACTCCTGCAGAATCAGGCTGACCAAGGGTTGTGCATCCTGACCCTGCCTGGACAAGGACTCCGTCATGAGCTCCGTGAAATCCGCCTTCTGTCTTGATGATGTCACTCTTTCCGGTATATCCCCGTGCAAGCCGGATTGCTGCCATGGTCGCTTCAGAACCGGTGGTGACAAACCTGACCATCTCAATGGACGGATGGTCAGCAATAAGGATCTGCGCCAGATCTATCTCTGCCGGAGTCGGGGTGCCATACAGCCAGCCGTCACTCAGGGCAGAAGAGATTGCATCTCCAACCGGTTTACAGGCATGACCCAGAATCAGAGGTCCGTATGCCCCACAGCAATCGATCAGTTCAATCCCGTCTGCAGTATATATCCGGGAGCCAACTCCCCGTACCGTGTAAAAGGGGTGTGGCTGTATTGCCCGGACCGGACTTGAAACACCACCAGGCATCAGCTCCCTGGCAGTGGTATAATATTCCCTGCTCTTTTCACAATTATTCATCAAGCCACCTGCATACATCTTCAGCAAAATAGGTTATGATAAGGTCTGCACCCGCCCGTTTAAGCGAGACCAGACTTTCCATAACGACCCGCCGTTCATCAAGCCAGCCCTTCTCTGCTGCAGCCCGGATCATGGAATACTCTCCTGATACCTGGTACGCTGCAACCGGAAGGCCGAGTTGTTTAATGTCAGTGATGATATCCCCAAACCACCCTGCCGGTTTGACCATCAAAATGTCTGCACCTTCTGCTGCATCCTGTTCAGATTCCCGATATGCTTCCCGGCGGTTTGAGACTGGAGCCTGGTACCCGGTCCGATCCCCGAATGAAAATCCGGAACCCGCAGCTTCACGGAACGGACCATAGAGGGCGGAGGCAAATTTCGAGGAGTATGACATGATGAGGACTTCCTGATGTCCATAATCATCAAGAGCCTCCCGGATGGCAGCAACCATACCGTCGAGCATACAGGAGGGAGCGACAATATCTGCACCTGCTTCTGCCTGCGAGACAGCAATCCGCTGCATCATCTCAAGCGATGCATCATTCAGAAGGTTCGGCCCGTCACAACACTCGCCCACATATCCACAGTGCCCGTGATCGGTATATTCACAGGCACACAGGTCAGTGATAATGACCATATCAGGACATGCCTGTTTCATTGCCCGGGTCACCTGCTGGATAACCCCATCCGGTGCATATGCTCCTGAGGCTTCTGCATCCTTGACGGACGGGATACCAAACAGGAGAACGGCACGGATACCGGCTCTCTTCAGCCGTATTACAACATCCCCTGCCATAGAGACTGGCCAGCGGTTTTGTCCGGGCATTGCCTGAATCGGAACCGGCTCTGCTATGTTCTCATCAAAAAAGAGCGGTGCAATCAGATCATCTTTCCCAATATGGGTCTCTGCAAGCAGCGGGATAATCTTCCGTCTGCGAAGTCTTCTCAATCGTACGTGCGGGAACATATGTTCTCTCCTCTGGTAATGGCACCAACCAGGTCCTCTGCAATCTTCATCTCTCCCCGTTCAGCACAGGTCCGGATAGTGAGGGTAACATCGGTGAGCAGTTTCCTGGTCAGCACCCGTGTCAGATCATCGATCACATCACGAAGCCGGTCATCACATCCGGACAATCTGCTAAGAGCCCGATCCCGCTCCCTGATCCGTATCTGCTCAGCCCAGCTGTGCAATGTTGCCAGGAGCTCATCTGCTGCCTTCCGGTTAAAGAGCCGGGTAAACTGAACCAGCTCCTGGTCAAGAAACTCCCTGACCTTCTCTGCAGCTTCTTTTCTGAACTGTGCGGTATCGTCATTGACTTTCCGGAGATCATCTATCGTATACAGACAGACTCCGGGGATCTTCCCGACATCCTCCTCAACATCCCTGGGCTGGGCAATATCCACGATGAGGAGCGGACGGCGGGAATTATCAAGTGGCCATGACCGGCCTTTCAGTGCTTCCATGACCTCATCAACTTTGATAACCGGATGAGGAGCAGCGGTGCAACAGATGATGACATCAGACATCGTCAGATACCGGTAGAGATCTCCCATCAGAACTGCCGTCCCGTGAACCTTCTCAGCAAGTCGCTGGGCCCGGTCAAATGTCCGGTTCGCAACATAAATTGCAGATAACTGTTTCGCAGCAAGTGCCTGGGTGACGAGAACCCCCATCTCTCCGGTCCCCAGGACAAGGATGTGACGACCTGCAAGCGAACCCAGGAGTTCTTCAGCCAACAGAACCGCTGCAGACCCGATCGATACTGCACCCCGGTTAATGCCACTCATTCTCCGGGCCTCGGACCCGGCATGGATTGCCTTGTTAATACAGAGGGTGATCAGAGGGTCAGCAACCGACATCGATTCAGACTGGCTCAGGGATTTTCTGAGCTGTCCCAGGATCTGGTCCTCACCGATGACCATCGAGTCAAGACCGGCTGCAAGATCGAGAAGATGGGATAAGGCATCTCCATCCTCCCACATTTGCCACCCGGCCCTTCCTTCACTCTCCAGAAAGGTGCCAAGGAGATCTGCACTCCCATGCACCATGATCTCTATCCGGTTACAGGTCTGCAGCAGGATGACTCCTTTAAACCACTCCCCTGCACGAGTTAGGAATGCCTCTTCATCAGGAAACCGGACCGATTCCATGTCTGCAACCGATGCAGAATGATGAGATATTCCTGCTATGGTGAACGGAGAAAAGAGCGCATGAGTCATATAGCAAATCTCCTCTGTACATATTCCTGGGCTGCATTCATTCCATTTGTAAGGGATTTTCTTGTTTCAGGGTCACGGAGAGCAGCATACAGGACAGTATCATATGAATCGGTACCGGTCCGATCCCCCCGGTACGTATCCCGGATCCATTCGCCCAGGAGAATGAGATCATCAAGATCAGGAAACGTATTCTCGATCTCTTCACGGATCAGCCGGGATACTGCCGGGACCGAACCAGAGGTGCTGACCGCGATGACATACCGGTTCCCAGATATCTTTGCGGGAAGGACAACGTCACCCGGTTTCCCAGCCGCTACATTGCACCAGATATGTTCATGGGTACAGGCGCTTTCAATCAGTCCGTTTAATTCCGGATCTGATGTGGCAGCGATGACCAGCGACGCATGGTGTATCATATTTCGCAGGGTTTCAAGGTCTCTGGTCAGATTGCAGACCTCCGTTTTGACCGGGATTTCCTGAAACTCCGGGTGAAAAGAACGACTGTATACGACGACGTCTGCTTCATTCGCGAAGTACCGTGCCTTTCTGGCTCCGACAACCCCTCCCCCGAAAATGATTACTTTCTTTCCGGTAAAGTCAATCATCAGGGGAATCATTCGTATGAGTTTTGCAGGTAGAAAATATCAATCTGTCCAATTATTCCTGACATTGTTCATACGAACCGGAGCCAGAGTGATTTCGGCAGATTTATTATCTCACAGAGCTGACGATGTAGAGCAACTGCGTTGATAGTGTAGTGGTTATCACTAGGCGTTGCCAACGCCTAAACCCGGGTTCGAATCCCGGTCAGCGCACTCATTTCGTATACCGTCCCCTTTTTTGTTCGTTTGTTTCTGAGTAGGTTTTTGATAGAAGGCGTTTTTTCGAAATTAGGGGTTGTTTTCTGGGTATTTTTTTGCGAGTTTCGGTTTTAAGTATTTGAGAGAGGCATACTGTAGATTCTCTTTAGGCGTGTACCTGGGCGCCTCAAGCCCCGTATTTATAAATGATCTCGATTTTTCTTGTTTTTGGGTCGTTGAATTTCCGGAGCAGTATATAAACTCCTCCCTTCACGAGATGGTCGGAAGTGATTCCGGACAGGGGGTTTGTAGGGGGGGGTCGGGTTTAGATAGCGAGGGGATATGAGATGGCGGGATTTCCAGAGCATTCGGGAGAATTGTGAGGATTTGGAGGCTTAATATCCCTCATTATGTGTTTGTTTTCATACGTTGGATCTGGAATGCCTTTTATATCAGTGTGTTTATCATAATACACTTTTATTAGCAACCATAATTCAAGAAATTCATATATCTTCTAAAAAAGACATATTAAGAAAGATACAGGGAGAAAAACTTATGGCAGAAGTCAAATCAATTCAGGCAGAACATCATCCATCACTCAATCCCCTTGAACGTGAAGAATCACATGAACGAATTAGAAAATTATGTGGGCATATAAAAATTCAAGATTCAACTCTAATTGAAAAGATCATTGATAGTGATATTTTTGAATAGACTTCCTGATTTTCCTGACGATGACTGGATAATAATTGATACAAACATACTTCTTTATTGGGCATTTAAGCACCCTCTCTATTACTCTGCCTGCGAAGAACTTTCTCAGAAGTATTAATCAAAAAATACACCTTTGCCTCCCTCCCATGGTCCGACACGAATTTCTTCACCGTCTCATGATTGCTGAAGTAATTGAGGATGGGAATGCTAATTCACACCAACAAGCCCTGAACCTCATAAAAAGGGATCCGTCAATAATTCAAAAACTTACCAGAACGTTTGAAATATATGATGCCATTTTATCGTGTGAAATGATAATGTTGGAAGATAATGCCGATGTGTTCTCTCTCCAAATGGATAACATCAAAAAATACGGACTTATGGCAGCTGATGCAGCAATAGTAGCTTCTGCTTCGTATAATCAAATATTTCATATTGCAACCAATGACTCTGATTATGAACGAATTTCCTGGCTAACGGTTTGGAAACCATGAATATTTACTCAACCCCAAGCCGCATATTTTAGAGAATTTGTCAGGATAAGAAACTTGTTGTGTGATTTCTACCGATCATTTCACTTGCCAATTGGCTCTTTTCTCATGATCTGATCTTATATAGGAATCTACCATCCCGCGCTTAGTTGTCGTATGAGATCAGGGACTCATTCCGATCCAAAACAAAGACAATGCATAGTCAACGGTTCAACACTATGATCTTCGTCGGCGAAAGTTGGGAAGGAAAGTTGGTACACATGGTGGGGGGTGCGAGGGAGCCGCGAAGAGGCGACCGAGCCGGATGGATGGATGGAAGGGGAGAGCCAGGGTTCTGGTTAAGGGGCTTATTGGAATCGCTGAAGGATACCCCTAGAAATATACAGGATTTTTTGGGTAGGGAATATCTTGGTTTAGTCAAATTCTATCATCAATCAAAAATGCGACAATAGGTGTTGTAATCTGCACACCAGAATCAATATTACGACCCTGGATATTATTTGATGCTGGGGGACTTGCTCCTCGATTATCATTAAATAAACCAGCATTTCCATTATATCGTCTTAATGGAAAAAGGCTAAATCCTTCCAATTTGAATGAACCCTTAAAATCTCTTCAATCTATATCTTTGGGGGAACTCCAACCTATGCTATTTATTATTCTGAAAATAGAAGAGCATGTTTGATTAAAATCCAACGAAATTTCTATAGAATCTCTTCCAGAGTGGAAGACCCTTGTCTCTTTCAATAAAACTGGTGGAAAATGATACTTGAGTATATTAATGAGGCACTTGCTGAAGCTCAATATGAACTAATTGAGGACGATGAACCTTATTATGGAGAAATTCCTTCTCTTCCAGGCGTATTCGCAACAGGAAAAACATTAGAGGAATGTAGAAAAAACCTTGCAGAAGTCATTGATGGTTGGCTCATTATCAGACTTAGAAGAGGTATGAAAATTCCACCAATAAACGGCAAAATAATTGAAGAGATAAAACCCGTAGGCAATCATGTCCGGGCATAAACTCGGACCTGTTACCTGGGATGAGTTATGTAAAAAATTGAATCAGTTGGGATTTGAAAGATCAGCGTTGATCTCCTGAAACGAATAATGAAACAAGCATCTATTTCCCGAGAAGAATGGGAACGAAAATAAGCAGCAGAGAGACAATTTTTTTATTAGAAAAATGGAACATGAATAGCCCTATGTTCACAATGCTCAATATACTTAAGTGAGCACATTCATCTGTTCTCCAATCGACCTTTTGTATGTCCCCTGCACAAAATTCGATCCATCGCCATAAACAACTCACCTAACCCCCCACTTTCACACTTCCATCCTTGTGCAGGGGAAATAACGGAGGTCAAACCATGCAAGAAGAAACAGTTACTCAACGAGGCATTCGGCTCGCCAAGGAAGGGAAAATGGACGAGGCCCGGGAGGTATTCAGAAATGCCATCGATGAAATGCCTTTCGATGCAGCATTATGGTGTAATTACGCGACAACGTATTTGCATGAAGAAAAGTATGCAGAGGCACTCCCGTATTTTGAGAAAGCGATAGAGTTGGATCCGGTCTTCAATGGGCCGTACCTCTCCGCCGGGATGTGCCTTACCGGTCTTGGACTTCAGGAAGATGCTCTTCGGTTATACGACCAGGCATTGAAGGTAATTCCGGATGATTATGAGATCTGGTACAACAAAGCCCATACTCTTATGGAGATGGGAAGGATTCCGGAGGCGATTGCCGGGTATGACTATGTATTGAGAATTCATCCCCTGGATGCCGGGGCATTTATCAATCGCCGTGAATTGCTGAAATCTTGTACCTTCAAGGGGCAATGTACCCTCTATTCATTTGAAGAGGGGCAGATGATTCCACAAATTGGGTATATCTACACATATGACGGGACGTGTTTCATCACCCTGGCTATGGATGATGTGAATGAACAGGACCTTGAGGAGTATGATCCGGATCTCGTGGAGAGCTATGACCGACCGGATGATGATGGAGAGTATGAGGTTATCAAGAAGGGTGATCCCCGGTATGAGGCCAGGACTCTGGTGTATTTTACTCCTGATGGAGTCATGGGTCATGGGCAGTTAGAGCATTCACCGGAGTTTCCTGCCTGGGGAGAAAGTAGGGGAGAGGATTACTTTTGTGAAGAGAATATTTGGTGTGAGGTGATTTGCAGGAGTAGGAATCGGTATTTGCTCTGTCAGAATATTGATTTTATCTATGCTCATGACCCGGTTACTTTAGTGGTGTTAGATGTGTTCAAATGGGGAGTGAATTGGAGTGATCCGGAGTATGAGGATGGATGGGATGAAAGGGACCGAGAGGATTGTCAGAGGGCTTGGAAATGGGTGGAGGGGAGGTTTTCATAATTTATTCCCGGATGTATTGTCCACCAACCGGGACAAACCGTTCCGGTTTTATTATTGATGGATAGTGAGTAATATTCTCTAATGTAAGTGCCATCCATTTACGCTTCTTTTTTGGCTCTTTTCTGACATTTGACCAGCGTTCCTGATTTATTACATATGCTTCTAGTTATTCCCTTGAGAGGAATAATTTCTTCCCAAATTGCTGATGCAAAGCCAGGGGATCCTCATAAAATTCTATTGATTTAATTACAGCCTCTCCAAAAAATCCTGTATCCTCGCGTGATTAGCAAAAGATGAGTTTCATTCCTGATTTTATTTCTTTAAAGCAGGTTGCAGGTTTTATGAAAACAGTCTATCCCTCGGTGAAGAATCTGGATACATATCCCTTTGGAATGGGGAAGGTAACAGCGGTAATTGCGATCATAGAGATGTTCCCTTATCCATAATTAACGAATAATCAGTTTCTGGTATTTCTCTCATCGCCACACGAAGGTGGCCGGTCCACATCACCTTGTTAGTGATGAATTGAAGACCCGGGATAAGGGGTTTGAATTCAAGGGGTTCCTTAAAAATCACCACTGGCTTGAGTGTAAATCGATAAGGAAATAATTCATCGCCCATATGCGGAGGAATTGTAAATAAAGGAGTGGTTTTTTCATAAATCTCCGTTATCTCATATGCTCCAGTTATCGCCGAGGGAAGCATTTTATCGCCTTCTTTCTGTTGAGATACGAAGATAAATAGAATATCTCCTTTCTTTACTCGCGAATGGATATTTTTATGCCGCTTTGGAATTCCCCAAATGTTATGGGTTTTAATGATGTCCCAATTCTGCCGATTTGTCGATGCAATCCAATAAGTCATGATAATCACGAATCAGATAAGTTTCTTTTCAAGCACTTCATCAAGGAATTCCTGAAATAGATTTGCTGCAATTAGTCCATCCTGATGGGTAAACGGTTCATCACCTTCTTCTTGATGAACAGCAATATTTCCAAGAATTCTTATTGACTGGACGTATGAGATGGTCTGACGGCTGAGTACTCCTTTATTTTGAATGACACTGATGAGTTCAGCAAATTTACTTGTGCCTGGTTGATACCCCAGACTAGCACACATCTTCCGGATTATTTTTTCAGTAATCGATCGGGTGTCGATGATTGCATTTCGCGGATTGAGCTTGAGTAGGCTTTCAAAATTATTAAGATCAGATAATTCAGGATACAACTTTGCTATCTCTGCAAATCGCGATATTTTTTGTGATTCTGGTTTTGGTGAGGAAATGTTTGGAATATCTGATACTCTGGGTTTGTCTTTTCTTGGAATATGATATTCAATAGTTAATGACGCTCCCCGGCCTTTTGGGGGAGCGGAGATGATCTCATCATCGAATTGCATCTGATTGTACATTACTTCACAACACACTGGCATACGGTGATTTGATCCAGGATATCCACCTAATTCACGATGAAGATCCCCCGAGGTTATTCGAACAGTTGATTTCTTTTGAATTTCGGCATCGAGAAATTTCTTCCGGATGGAATTTTTAAAATCTTGTGCAGTTGGCATTTTTTTCATCATTATGGTATAGTGAGTATCGGGAGTCCATCAAATATTTCCCTAATATACCCTGGTTTGTCCTGGTGAACAACATGACTCTTTTGAGGGATTCCACGGTAGGGTTCACTAACCGTTTTCGGGTCGGTAACCGAGACGATATATGCATCTAGGAGTATTTCGGTTGGTATGCCTTTGTCTTTTAACCTTCTCTGGATAAAGGGTTCGTATTCTTTTCTGATGTTTTTACAGAGGTTTTGTTTCTCCCGATCTTTGTCGGTGTCGTGTGCAAGTCCGTGCGGATCTAAAAAGACTATCTGTTGCCGGTCTCCCTGTATCATCCAGAAGATATAGTCAGGGTAAAAGTAAGCAGTTTCGAAGAGTCCAACTCCTAGCCGTGCACGGTTCCTGAGAAGGAAGCATTCGTACCCGGAGTACTGGTCCTTTTCGGATGTCAGGTATCCGGCAAGGTCTTTGACAAATTGTTCTTCTCCCTCGTTTATTCCAAGGGGTTGAATGGTTAGTATCTCTTTATCTCCGGTCCAGGCGGCAAGGAGCGGCTGGTAGAGGTGGCGGTCCCAGTATACGTTTCTGATGGGTGGGCTACTGAGAGCACCGAATATCTCTGACTTTTTGATGGTCAGAAGAGTTTCCACGTCCGATTTGATCTGTTCGTTCTTGTCTGATACAGAGATGGTGTACCGGAAATTGATATTCGGATGTGTTTCTGATACTACTTCCACGTCAAGGGTTTTCTTTGCCCATTCGTTCTGCATTCGGTGATAAAAGGCTATGACATATTTCCTGATTATGGCGGATGCGATCTCTTCCAAGTTAGCTATATCTGTGTACTGCCTGGGTTGAAGGATGTCTTCCCGGCAATAGAGTTCATACTGGTCGCTTTCAAGTACTTGTTTGAGGGACGGAATGTCATACAATAGGTTATGCCATCCTTTCCTGTGCCGTATCTCGTCTAGCGACCAGACGATTCGGTCCCAATTGAGAACATCTATGTATTCTGCTGGGAATTGTGCCGGTTTCTCTTTGGTCTGATCATGGATGGCTGTATAATCTGTACTTTTACCAATCTCCACAACAGGTCGTAGATCGACGGTGATATGAAGGGGATTTTCATAGACAACATGGAACCGGACAAAATTGTATTCCTTAAAGAGCGAGGGTTCTATCTTTGGAAGGTAGAGAGGGGTCTTTGCGATAAGCCGGTTGTCTGGTTTTGTGGGGATATGGAATACTTTTCTGGTGACCGGACGTATCTCTTCTCCTTCACCGATAAACTCACGGAAGGTTGCGAGGTATTCGGCTTCGATACCATAGATGGAGAGTGTCTCAAGATAGGGGAGATAGTCGGGTGTATCGGTTCCGTTTCCATATCCGGATCGTTTGAGTGAGTTGTCTTTTCCTTTAAGCCTGACGCCTCTGCCAAAGAGCTGGATGATCTCCGGACCTTCCTTCTTGCCGATATTAAAGAGTCCCATAGATGAGACCCGGAATGAGTCCCAGCCTTCGATGAACTTCTTTGCCCCGATAAGGATGATGATGTCTGGTCGGTTGTTGATGGTGGGGAAGATGCTGCCGGTAAAACTGTCATCTTCCACTTCTATCTTTCCAGTCCCTGACTGGTTGGCACCGACGAGGTCCATAAATCCCTTATCGTCTCCTATGTTGATGAGTCCGAAGGGTTTTCCATTTCCGAACCTGAGCAATATCTCTCCTTCACTTCCTTTAAGTCTTGCAAGGTGGAGTGGGGTGTTTTTGTCGGTTCGAAAGAGATCCTTGAGGACACGGTTGTATACTTCTTCGGCGGAGAGGCTCAGGCTTCTGATGTATCCCAGGGTGAGGTCAGGGTAGTTTTTTGCAAAGATATCCTCGCCAGTGTCTTTGTCAATAAGATCCGTTTTTCCGGAGAGCAGGGCTTTAATACAGGATATAGCGGTATCTGGGTTGGTTGTGATGGTATGGAGAAATTCGATGATGCGGTAGACATCAGAGGTGAGTTCTTTTGATTCAGTCTTTTTCCCGATGACTTTAGATCCGATGTAGATCCAGAGCGGTGCCTGCAGGTTGTATTCTGCTGCTACCTCCGGATGGTCCTGATATATTCTCCATTGCTGGTAGAAGGAAAGGAGGTTTGCATACATGACCATGGTCCGTGTCTGGTCGGAAAAGAGCGTATCAGAGACGTTGAGGACGTTAAACTCCTTGCCATATCCGTCCTCGTAGAAGTGCCGGTACGAGTAGTCCATTAGGATTGCCTGGCTGTAACGTTTCAGGAGGTTTTCATCCGCTTTTCCACCGGCCATGACCGCCTGTCCGAATGTTGCACTGTATTCGAATGCAAATCCGTCCTTGCAGATGGTATCTCGAAGAGTAAACCATGATTCTCCCCCGGATCCTTTGTGCCCCTCGTCCACAAAAATGAGGTTCTTTGTCCCGAGCCGGGTGATGTCAACCGAGAATCCCTCTCCGGTCTTCTCGGTGGTGAGTTTGGTTATCTCGATGACCTGTATTCCCTCTGACCTGAAGGTCATCTGGGAACCGGTCCTTGTCTGGAAAAGGGCTGCCGGAATGGAGGAGAGGTCCAATTCGGAGAGGTGCTGGGTGGTGAGCCGTTCGTTGGGGGTGATGAGGAGGATGTTGTCGATCACTATTTTGTGTGATCCCCGGTTGTAATGGGTGAACTGGAGATAATTGAGGTGCATGAGGATGGTTTTTCCGCTGCCGGTTGCCATCCAGTAGGCAAGGAGGTTCTGTGCCGACGTTTTGGTAAAGAGAATGGAGATCCCGGTCTGCTTTGTCAGGGTCCGTGTATATCCGTTTAGAAATTTGAGAAATTCCATCGGTCCCCTGAAGTAACGGTCCAGGTAGATCTCGGTTGCAAGAGCGGTGAGGTACTGGTAGTACTTGAGGACAAGAGCGTCCGGTCTTCGCTTATTCACCCGCTTTAGGTGCTCTCTGATGTTTTCGTCATACTCCTCAAGGTGTGCCCTGATATCCTCGTCAATGCCGGTCCGGGAGATGAGGGCATGAAAGAGATAACTCCGCCCCTCTTCGTCATATCCGTCCTGTACCGTCCGGAATGTCCTCAGCATCTCGTCATTTGAGGAGAACCCGAGTGCTTTCCAGATGACTCCGGCAAGGACCAGGCTTTCGGAGAGGTGCCTGCTCGTTTTCTTTACTGCTCTGGCCACGGTCAGGCCCCCATTCGCTCCTTAAAGACCCGGTCAAGGCCATGTGCTCCAGGTATCAGGAACTCTCCGTTCAGGTACAGGGTGTCGGCCTTTGGCAGGGCAGTGAGGATGGTCTTCATGACAAATTCCTTGTCTTTGGTGAGATCTATCTGCTCACAATTCCGCCAGATGACCGTGATCGTTCCCTCCCGGGTGGTGCCGTGATAGACGAGATATCGTCCGATCTCCGGATGAGTAAATGCCCGTCTGATTCGCACCTCGAGGCCGATGAGATAGGCAAAGGTCTCCGGAAGGTCTACTTTCACGGTTTGCTCTGCGTTGTCTCTGATAACTTTGAGCTGGTATTCGAAGGGGTGTTTGAGGTTTTCAACGGTCAGCCGGCAGGGAGAGTCCCTGGTCTCAAAGTCGAGAACGTAGTTGAGGAAATAGCCTTCGAGATCCATGAGAGTCTTCTGGACTGAAGAGTCAAAGGTGATGTTGTTGAGGGAGTCTTCGTACGACTCAAGAGAGAAGTATTTGAAGATGTGAGACTGGCCATCGGTATCCTGGGGTGAGCCGTCTTTCCAGTTCAGGGAGTAGCAGACTTTTTGGATCCGGGGTTTCATGACGGTATCGAAATAGTCGGCCATCTCCACAAGGATGTACTTTCGGGAGCCGGAGTCTTCCTTGTTGAGGGAGAGGACGGCGTGGGCAGTGGTTCCGGATCCCGCGAAGTAATCGAGAATTAATTCATTATTTCCTGAGCAAACATTATATAAACACTTCATTAATTTAATCGGTTTAGGATTAACAAATGCTTTGGTCGAGATAATTGAACCAATTTCTGTTGTACCTTCAGAATTTAAGCCATGTTTATCCCAAATTGAATCTTCTCTTTTAGTTAATTTCATTTCAGATTTAAACTTTTTCTGAACTGGACGAGATGTTCCATTTCGGCCAAAAATAATCCTACTATCTTTAATTCTATTAATTACCTCAGTTTCATTGAATACCCAATATCTACCAGAAGGGGGGAAAAATTCCTCATTTGTCAAGGGATTTTTTATCGAAAAATATGGTCCAACATGATTAGCTGAGAGATCTGTAATTGTCCAAGGGCCTCTTGGATCATTATCCGGGTTAGAATATCTTGCTGAAATAAATTCATCTGAAAGAGGAATATCATTAATAACATTTTCCTGGATATTTTTAGAATATATCGGAATATAATCATGAATTGATGGGATATAACCCATATTATTCCCATTTGTCTTCTTTTTCCATATTATTGTTCCTACAAAATTTATAGTATTAAAAATTGAGTTTGCCATTATTCTATATTGGGCATTTTCATTATCATCCATAGATACAGAAAATACACCTATTTCATTCAGAAAATGTGTTGTAAGTAATATCCTATCATACATCATACTCAGCCAACTACTATGCTGGTACCGATCCTTGTACAAAAACCCGTCGTTTCCGGTGTTATACGGCGGATCAATGTACACACACTTCACCGACTCCCGATACCGGTCCTGCAGTAAGTTTAACGCCTGAAAGTTCTCCGACTTAATCATCAACCCGCCGGTGGCTGCATCCAGATCTTCAAACGTCCCCAGCAGCCGATCAGTAAACTCCTCGTCAAAGAACTTCGTATCGATCATGAGGAACGGGTGAGCCTCGAGAAACTGGGTATCATACCCGGAGAACAAACTCTGCTGCTCCCCTGACCCAAGCCCGTAGAGTTTTTCCCATTCGGCAATCTGATCCTTATTCTGAAGTATTTCAGGCCAGAACTCTTTCGGCACTCTATCAAGGGTCAGGCAGTAATTACACTCGATGACAAATTTTTTCTTCTCAAACAGCCGTTTCTGAAACTCCTCTATCTGGGCAAGGAACGCAATAATCTCTTCCCCAATCTTCTTGATGATCCGTGCCCGGCTCACATAGACCTCGATAGGCACCTCTGTATCTGACCCCAGATCATCCAGGTGAAACACCTCGTTCTTGATATAAAAATCCAGTTCACGGGTGAGAAAACCGCCCAGGTCTTTGTGGATAAAGAAATCGGTGGTGGACTTGTGGGTATAGGTCGCAAGGTGCCGTGCAAGCAATCCCTTATCATCCTTCTTTGGGGAGAGTGCCTCTTTCAGCGATGCATCAGAGAGGGAATCGAGCACCGTCCGGACAATCTCTTCGTTCAGTTTCTTCTGCACATCCCGGGTGCCATATCGTTTCTGCTCATCGGCGTCAAGAGCACGAAATACCAGCCCGATGGTCAGTTCCTTCTGCTCCGCATCATACTCCTCTCCTGCCTCCGGGTCAGAAAGAAGGAAGTACCGGTCTGCTGCCTTCACATTATCCTGGGCTGTTTCTGCCTGCACAGTCCGGAAACGGATGGTGTAATCCCCGATCCTAAATGCAGAGTTAGAGAAGAACTCCCCCGTCTTAATGTAATACTGGTCCTTATTTGCCCAATGAAGCAATACCTCTTCACCGTTATAGGGAATAGCATATTTTTGCTGAACAGAATACCGACGGAGCGGCATAAAATCACCCTTTTCGTAATACCGGGAGAAGAACGAATGAATATGGGAGAAGATGAAAGAACGGTGTTGTGAAGTATTCTCGGAGGGCAAATCCGTACATGCATCCCTGACTTGGTCCGGCAGGGTCTTGGTAATAAACTTCTCAACCTCAGCCCGCTTCTCATTCATGATCCGGTAGATACCATAGTTCAACTGATCATCTGTCTGAAGCTGGAAAAGTTGCCTGAGCAATCTTTGAAGGGTTTCAATATCTTCTTTTTCTTTCAATTTCAATTCATCTTCATATACCGACTTGACTTCGGCAACTAACAGCTCATCACCTTTCATCAAAATACCTCCATATCAAGATTATTCTCTATTGCTTTTCCAAATCTGTCAAAAAATTCGTTAATAAATTTAAAAACCCCATTTGTAATATCAAACACAATATTCTTATTCATCTCTTCATCACCTTATGTAAATCGGCATATTTTAACGAAATCACATACTTTACAATGATCACTCGGGCAAGCAGAAAAATCTCGCTTTATAATTCCGGATATAAGTTCTTCTGCATGATTCTCTGCCTTTACCAGAAGATTCTCACTCACGGGGACCGGTGTTACTGTTGCATCTTCAAGAAAAGCAATCGATCCACGAGAAACTTGCTCACCAATAGCAGCAAGGCCCCGGGCATAGAGCCGGATCTGCATTGATGCATCCTCTTCAGTCACTACCTTATCGGATGTTTTGTAATCTCGGATCTCAATTCCTTCCCCATCATGAAGAATAACGTCCACCTTCCCAGCTACCGTAGCCTGCATCAATGGATACTCAATTCGTGTCTCAACCTCACGAATTCGATACATGTCATCTTCCCGCACCTCTGCGAAATTGATAAGCCGTTCCATTGCGATATCCTTTAATCCTTGGGCTCGACCTGCATCAGCAAAGGGCATATAAAATCCCTCCTCTACTGCAGATGCAACGGCTGTGACTGGATCGTATCCCTCTTTCATTAATTCTGACGCTTCCCGCATACAATGATGGAGAGCATTGCCATATCCTAGATATGGGGAAAGACCCTGGTGAAATCCCCAGATTGTGTTAATCCGGTACTGATATGGGCATTTACTATACTGGATTAGTTCACCAGCTGCGAAGGTTTGTATCTCCTCCTCCTCGCCTTTTTGTGAAAAAGTCAATGACGGCAGATGATCAGATGGGGAGAGAACATCAATATCCGCACAATCCGCCATGTCCTCTATGAAGGTACTTACTCCCTTTTTCCGTCCCGACATTGTGGTAAAATACGACATCACCAGCATTTCTTTTGCCCGGGTCATAGCGACGTACATCAATTTTCGTTCTCCCTCTTCATCGCCTTCATAACGGGCAACATTGAAGATGTCACGAGGAAGCAACCAATTCTGTTCCTTCCCGGTATTAGAAGATGGAAATCGGCCCTGAACAAGTGCAGGGATGAATACAACTGGCCATTCAAGTCCCTTCGATTGATGCATGGTCATGAGATTTACTGCATTCAAACCAGACAGATCATCATCCATCCGCTCATCATAAGACCCGTTTGCATAATGATTGAAAAAGTGGTTAATGTTCTTCATCAAAGTGGGCCAGGTAATCCTATGTCCGCCAAGTTTTTGAGCAGTCTCCACATCGGTAAGAATATCTCCAAATCGACCTAGATTGGCCATGATGACAGCATGTTCAGGATCTTCAGGGTTTAGCTTCAGAATGCCAAGAATATGAAGAAGCTCCTGATACATTGCTGAAACATGCTCAAACGCTCCATCATAGAGCTGGCGTTTCCATTCCTTAATGAGTGGAATAATCTCATTAACCGTGCAGATATCTGGAGTCGAACCAACCCACTCATGAACACCATCGGTAAGAAGATCATCACCTTCGATCTTATTTTTCCAATCCCAGCGAGATTTCTGGAAATAGCCATCCGGAGCGGTCCAAACAATAATTTTAGCTATCGCTGCAATTTCAGATCGACGAAAAAGTCCAACTTTCCCACCAACAACAAAGGGAATATGTCGCTCCCGGAAAACATCGATGAATGGTTCCCCACTCGTGCTTACACTCCGCAATAGGAGTCCGATATCTCCATAATTACAACAACCACTCTGAACTAATCGCTCAATCTCCTCGGCAATCCATAATGCCTCTTCATGTTTATCATGAAATTCAACCAGATGTACTGCCCCCGATTCATTCCTCGTTGGGACCATCGGTGGATATTGGCACTGTTCGAAAGTAGCAGAGAAATAATTTGCACTTGAAACGATAACCTCTACACTCCTTCGATTCTCTGGAATGGGGACGGTTTGAGCACTCTCATATGTCTTCGTAAATTCCTCAAAACACTCCTCATCAGATCCTCGGAATTGATAAATAGTCTGTCTTGGGTCTCCCACAACGAATATTGTTGATCCACGGCCAAGAATCTCAATTAATTCCTTCTGAGCCCTGTTGATATCCTGATATTCGTCAACAATGAGATACTTTATATAATTACTAACATCAGGTTTTTCTCGCAAATTTTCAACGCTAAGGGCAATCATCCGATCAAATGTCAAACGATGATGAGAATTGAGACTATTTTCATACATCTCAAATAAAGAGAAAAATTGAGGTGCCTTTTTCTTAAGCACGTCTCGGGGGATCATCTCATTATATACTACCCCGACACTTCGTTTGAAAATCTGGCATTTTTCAGTATACCCGGAACTTCCGGTGAGATTTAAACCCCATCCCACCCTCATCAAATATGCCATCTCTTGATTTTCATCAAGAATCCCCCAGGACCCGTACCCAAATCGATCTTCTAATAGCTGAAAACAAAATCCGTGAATCGTGCCAACATACATCTCACCCAGACGGGTGCAAAGGGCATCTTCCCCCATCTCCCTCACTCTGCGGTAGATACGGCTTTTCATATTGGCCGCAGCCTTTTCCGTAAATGTGAAAGCAACTAGCGATGCAGGATCAACCTGATCAACGAGAAGAAGCGAGACAATTTTTCTCGTTAATGTCTCTGTTTTTCCCGCTCCAGCTCCTGCAATCATGCGGATATGTGGACAATTTGATGTTATTGCTCCTTTCTGACTTTCAGAAAGAGGTCTTGGCTCGTTTAAAATCCTGTGAAGAATCGATTGGTCTGACATTGTATCATGTGGTGCAGTATATAAACTAGAGGTTTTATTTCGTATAAGGGGGTTACGATTTTACTCTGATTTCTTTAAATAAACAAATTAGAGTATGAATCGTGATCACCCTATGTCTTTAAATACTCGAGAGAGAGTTTATTGTCCTCACCCTTTTTCTCGCATATTTTTAACTATTTGTCAGATATTGATCCCGATTTCCCCGCGATACAAAATGATCATATTCTCTTTATTCAACCGTTCAAGTATTCCCAGATATGTTCTTTGGTTTGCTTTTCTCATTCTGGAATTATTCATTCAATACAAGTCCAAGTTTGATCCGCTCTTTCCGGTAAGAGAGGATATCTGCCATTTTCGGGGGTGTCAGATCCTCTCCCATGTTCCGGTTCCGAAAATCTTCCGATGCACAGGAACGATAGGTTGTCGCCAGGCCCATGTATGTCATGGGAGGGAGCCGGGGACCAGCCTGGTATACTGAAAGGGCTTCGTCAAATCTTCGCAAATACCAAAGGAGGCTCACGTAATTAAACCGGATAGCGTACCTTTCTGGATGTTCGGCAAGATCTGCCTCAAAGAACGGAAGGGCATCTTCATATTTCCCTATCCGAACCAAAGTGAGAGCACTGTTCCGGTTATGTCCGATGGCAAGAAACCAGGAAAGTGCCTCTTCATACCTTCCGAGTTGATAGAGGCAGTAGCCCAGGTCCTGCTTAACTCCCATATTATCTGGATCAAGGTGCAGATACTGGGTATACCAAGAGGCAGAATCTTCATACCCTCCCTTATCGAAACAGTCGTTTCCTAACGTAAGCAATTGTTTCTTCGTCTCTTGTCCTTCCATCTCCCCCCTCCTCAATATGAATGAAACTCCGTTCTGACCCCGATCTCTTCACAGTACTTCTGCACTTCGGATATGATCGCATTGTTCCCGCCGAACCGTGCCTTCACCGCTGACAGAAGGCGGATATCATCAGAAACCCAGGGCTGCCATTTTCTCCCGCCAAACCCTTTCTCATGTAAATCGGTCAATAATTTTAATTTCTCATGAGCTGGGATGATTACCCAGTACTCATAATCCGAATCTCCCCTGAAATTCTGCACAAACTCTCCCACATCATGACCCGCGATAACAAGATTCTTCGTCTCCTGGTGAATATATGCAGAGACTGAAACAGAAAGATCCGGACGGCGTTCACTAAATAAATGCACTTGTTTTCCCATGTTATTGCCCCCTATGTTCCCTGATTCCACGAAGTATATGAGCCAGACTCCACTCTTTCACAGGATGAATCAGGATACTACCAAGTCGATACCGAATGGTATGAATATGCTAATGTGAGCACATTGAGCATTTTGAATATACCAATCCCCCCCCTTGAAAGTAACATCTGTTCTTATGAGAAGGGAGGAATGGGCGGTTTAAAACCTGTAGTCTTTCGGAATCATTGCATTCCCAACCAAACTCCACATCGAAAGGGCATGGTCCGTATCCGATTGACCGTCCTTATTAGGGAGATAGACATAGTTGCCAAGAAGGAGCAGATGGATTACCGTTTTCAATTGCTGGGCTTCATATACAGGATCTTCAGCCTTTTTCTCCTGCTCGTTCCGATTCACGAAAGCCTGGGCTACATGAAATGAATCCCCTGTCTTCTCTAATTGAACCATATAATAGCAATATCCAGTCCAGCTCCGATGAAGATAGAGCCATTCATCTGCAAAGTAAATGAACCATTTTTCCTCCATCGCTTCGGGAATATACCCTTGAGAGATGAGATCCATCTCATCAGCGGTGAATGTATCCTCATATGGGATCTCCTCACGCTCCCCTGGCATTGGGGTCCAGTTCCAACTCTCCTTTGTCGCTCCACGTACTGCCATTTTCACATCTCCTCCGTATTTTTCTCTATGGTATCCATATCCCAATAGAGGATCGCTCCGCTCATCTGTCCCGAAGGATCCCTATTGATCATTCCAATCACCGCAATTCGCTCAATTCGTTCTTCACACCAATCCAGTTGTAACCGGGTATGGGAATCATTAGGATTGAGACTAATTACCTGTTCAAAACACTCTTTCGCTTCTATATATCGTTCCTTTTTCACCAGACAATTCCCTTTATTAAACCAGAGATCCGGATACACAGGGTGCATACGAAGAGTATGATTATACACCTTCATCTCTTCGTCCATGTCATCCTTACACCCGAAGAGATGCCCTAAATTTACCCAGAATTTCCCTTCATCAGGGCTAATGGAGGTTGCTCTTCTGAAACACCGGTATGCTTCATCAAAGTTCAGCTGATTACAGTAGAGTAATCCTAGGTTATTCCAGTACTCTGCATTCCAGGGATCTGCTTCAATGCATTTTTCAAAATACCTCTTTGCAACTTCATAATTCTCAATCTTAGCATACATCACACCTTTACGATTCCATTCTTTCACATTCTCTGGATCATCAGTCATCAATACCTCCGACAGGTGCATTCATTGCTATCTCATCTATCAAATCGACAGACATATAATGAAAATTCACATAAATTACCTAAAAATGGAGTTAACTACAAAACTGGATGAGAATTATAGGTTAGACTATATCGATTCAGACTGGAAGTTAGCTACCGTATACACGGCATTCCTGATTCCTAAATCGCAACAGGAAGCCATACGGCTCATTTATGGGATCAGAACCACACCAGGGAAAAGAGCTCCGGTCATCCATCAACCGGTTCAATGGATCTCTGATACTCGGGAAATTTTGATGGAACATGGACTGTTGCACCGTAAAGATCAGAAATTGCGGGGAACACAGATCGGAGCAAGTATTGAACCCATTGTGCAGTCTCTTATTGATGCAGGAGCTCAGGACAGTACAGATCCGGTTGTTCTTGACGGAGTTCGCATCATTCTAAATTCCTCCTGGTTCCGGAATTTCTTCTCATTCGATAATCTCCATAGTCCTATTTCGTATCAGAATGGGGAAGTGTATGAGCCATATCAGAACTTGGTAAAGCAGAACCTATCAGGAAAAAAACTGGAGATAAAAAATCTTCAGAACCGGATGTTCCAATTACTCTCTGAAATCGGATATTATTCTCATAATATCCGGTACTTAGTGAAACGGGTTACCGGTCTTCCCCGAACCCATGGAGAAGACCCATTATTTGAAGAACTGATCGGGCAGAACGATTTTGATGCCCTCTGTAATAAGATATCGGAAGATATACCCAAAGATTTCATCCCATGGTACCGGGATAGCATTGTAAAATCACCGTTATCAGCGATGACGATATATTACCCGGAACGGTTATTTAAAAAACTTCTTGACGATTATGCAGCTCTCTGCATGCCATCTCAGGTTTCAGTCCTCCTTCGATCTGCTCCCTGCATAACAGCAGTCAAGCCATTGGATTGTGCATATATTCAGCAGAAATTTCTGCAAAAAAGAAGGGAAGAGAAGGATAAAGCAATTGAGTAAAGGGGACGATAAGAGATCTGCCAAGATCATTCCTGCTGAATGATTGAAATTATCGTATTGACCACAGATTGCATGATAGGATCGGTAACATGCCCCAGAGTGTATCGAATCATCGATACATCAGCGGTAAAAAGTTTATCTGGCCTGATATAACTCATCTCTTTTAGACTCCCAGATATCAAGTCTAACGGATGGAGGGGGATACTGCTTGTATCTGAGTGATATTTTAAGTGATTTGACACAGGATCAGATCATCCCCGGATATGGGAGCTATCACTAATGCAGGTCGTCGTTTCACAGAACATAAATCTGAGAATGGAAACGGGATGACTACAATGTCTCCTTATACAAATAGTCCCACGCCTCATCCTCTTCAGATGTGAGCCAGTCACGGGCAAGGACTGGTTCACTCATACAGGCGGTTTCACAGATGTGGAATGTATCTGAAGAACTTTCCCTTTGAGGTTTATCAGGCGGAATATCCTCAATGATGAGATGATACTTTTTTCCAACCTGAAGATTTACTGGCTTATCCGGCACTAGGGCTTTTCCATCATATACGGCTGAAACGGAAGATTCGATAATCATGATAGTACCTTTTGCTTATACGTTGATAAAGGTTTAATCGTACCTAAAAGAACATAAAAATCGTGAAATGGTAAAGAAATATTCAATAAATATTAATTTTTCCCATCTCCCAGGTAAAATAGGGAGTAAATACTCAACTTTAAGAAGTTAAACAAGTTATTTTTGTTTTATGAAAGGAGGGGAGTTATTCATGAATGATCCGCTCATTGAGGTATTCCGGTCAGAAATACTCCCAAAAATTATCGAGTTTTTTCAGCCTGATGATATTATCCTGTTGATTCACGGGTGCATGGAACTGCCCATGATGAATCAGATCTTGATGTGATTATGGTTTCAGAGACTTTCAGAGATATACCCAGGCATAAGCGATTTCCTCTTGTCAGAAAAAGGATTCAAACAGAACAATGAACCGAAGGAGGAAAAATAGGATTATACCTGAGGTGTTGTCACCAGCCAGGTGGTACTGTTTGAATAACTGTACCGCTCAATCTTAAACTCCGGACAGATCTCCGACAGTAAAGCCATATTGGTACCCACTTCTTTTGAGGATAACCCGGTATCCTTAGCGATATACTTTGACTTAAAAAAGTTAGAACCGGGCTTCATCTGGTTCTTCAGGTAATCAATTAAACAAATCTGATTTTCAAAGTATGTTGTGGTAAATTTACTTTGTAATAGCATGTCTATCTCCATAAGTACTGAATTTTGCTGAATGAATTGTAGGAGGTAATCCGGTCTGGTGTAGACCGGGTGAAGTTCGTTCTGGTCAGGAGGAAAGAGTCGGAGGACATGAAACCCTCTCCTGACCGGGGGAGTTTCCTTTTCAGGATGAGTTGTATACAACAGAGCAGAGGACATGTTGAACGCTACTCACCGACAGAGATCCTGTTAGTCATCTAGGAGTTACTTCCTGGATTTTTGCAGGTCTTCTTATGTGACATACAAGTGTTGTTTGAAACAGGTTAAAAGATACATAGACTAAACCGATGGAAAACAGTCTGAAACGCCTTTTCGTTTACATATTGCGATTTTTTGAGAACCACATTCTCCCTTCAAACCCTTTGATGAACGAAGGATTATTCATCGGTTGCATCTGGTTTATCAGTTACATATGGAGATGGAAAATGTACATGATATGCTGGTGAAATTTTGAAATCTACTTAGTTTCAGGAGTTGCAACCGGTTGCAACATTCTTTTTTGGTGGAGTAGTTTTCACATTTCTAGCATGGGAGTGTGAGGATTTTTTCTCATCGCGGAAAGGCAATGACACAGTCTTACATTACAAGCACTCGGATGTGATGTCCCAGTTGTGTTCATTACGATGATTTATTTGAGAAACAGGTAATTCAATTTGGGCATTCCTATTTGAACTGGCGAAAAGGGCTTGTTAATGTTTACTAAGGAGGAAATTTATAATAATTCCCGTTAATGATAAGAACTATATGGCTAAGGTTGTATCAGAGAATAATGAAGTCCTATTTCTTCTCCAAAAAATCGAGAGCATCATTGATACCCGGCTAATCGGAGAGGTTGAACCTCTTGATGATGAAATCGAGTTAATTGGGGAATATCAGAAAAGAAAAAGCGAAGGTACTCTTGAGCTTCATGAAATATAGAATACTCCTTGATACGCATGCCTTCCGGGATTTTCAGGATATTCCCGAACCAGATCATACATCAATAAAGGAAAAGTTAGGGCGATTAAAAGAAGGTTTTCTCGATTAATACCTCTATGTTTTTCCCACCAGGTATAAATCCAAAAACCGCTTCTTTCACTTTCACCCGGTTTATCAAAAATTCATATACTGTTGGTCCCAATGTTGAGTAAATGAGGGATAGAAACAATCTTCTCAAGATTTTTCCACAGAATGCATTCACTTTTATCCAGGGATCTCATACTCTCTTTCGTAAAGAACTGTCAAATCTCCCATCCCGATATAAGACCGGGCACATAACATATATCAATAATCATCAATACGTTCCACTTCTGAAGATCCGGGAGGAGGATCGTTACCGATATACTCACCTCCAGATCAATATTCTTCCCGAATTACTGATGACCATAGAGAACGATACATCGGCTGTTCTCATCATCGAACATCATCTTTCATGGTTCAAACCCGATTGTCCGGATGAACAAAAAAGTCTCAATTCCGTCTGCAGGAAACGGGATTTGCATGGTGGCCCAGTTGTGCATATTACCGTGATTATGGACCGGGGGCTACTTGAACTGGATGGTCAGGCAGATTTTTTTTTCAGATAGTGAAGATTCCTCTCAAGGGAAAAGCCCTGGCACTCAAAGAACAGGTGTATCTTGATCAGATCCCGGATTCTCCTCCAGGTGTATACGGGAAAGCGAAAATGTATGGGCAGACGAATTGGAAGGAGTGGTGAATAGAAGTATTGAATCCAGGAGGATTGTGTAGATAGCTGAAGAAAGGCGGCCCTGTTTGGGGTGGTGGAATAAAAAAATAAGAATTGCTTTCGAAGTGTAATTATGTTAGATCACGTCCTAAAATCTATTGTAGTAATAATTCCAAGTGGTTATCCTTAATATGGTTTAACGAAGGTGGTTTAGGACACACAACATTTTGTATCATTATCATAAAGATGATAATAGGATTTGTATTATGGCATATGAGGATAGGGTAGTAATTTATAGAGAGATTGAAAAAATACGAAATCGACCATTAATTACATATGTCACAAGTAATCGACCTAATGCTTCCGGGATCATGGCATCTGATGCTATCCCACAATTTTGTAAACAAATAAGTGATATTCCTGAAGATGAGAAAAATATAGATCTTCTAGTAGTAAGTGATGGTGGAGATCCAAATGTTTCCTGGAGAATCATCAGTCTTCTTCGTGAGAGATTTGAAAAAATTGGAATTCTTCTACCTTTTCAGGCATACAGTGCGGCAACGCTCCTTGCTCTTGGTGCAGACGAAATAATAATGCATCCATATTCTAATCTAGGGCCGGTAGATCCTCAACTTATTGGAACACCCAATGGACAGAATCCTCCAGGAAATATTCAGGAAAATAAGTTTAGTACTGAAGATATTGCATATTACCTTGAATTTGTTAAAAATGATGTAGGAATAAAGACTGAAGAACAAAAAGAAAAAGCGTTTGAATTAATTTGTAGTGCTGTGGGGCCAGTAAAAATTGGTATGGCTAAAAGAAGTTCCAATCTTGCTCTTTCTATCGCTGAAAAGTTATTAAGTCTCCATATGACAGAAAAAAAGAAAATAAAGCAAATCACGAATGCTTTTAACAAGTCTTTCTATCATCATGGATACCCTATTGGTCGATCCGAAGCAAAATCTATTGGATTAAATGTAAATACTAGAGAAAAAGAGATAGAATCTCTCATCTGGAATCTTTGGCTGGATCTTGAATCAGAAATGAAATGCCAAAATCCATTTAATCCATTTGATGTTGTATTGAATGATCCGAAATTATCCCAACAAATAAGGCCAGTACCTCAAATTCAAGTGCCAATTAATATCCCTCCCCAATTACTTCAGGGAGTCATGCAACAGATCCACCAAAATATGAGTATTGCTTCAATTCAACCAATTGAACATGAGGTCATCCAGGCAATTATAGAGAGTTCCAGAATAAAAAGTAATTTTAGAACGAAATTCCTGATTAGTGCTGTTCGGATGCCAGATCTCAACATTAATATAAATGTAACACCGATGACTCAAGGCTGGAAGTAATTTAATTAGAACCGAGGTGGGTGGATATATGATATTTAATACAAATAATGAGAACGGCATTTTTAAAATTACAGGGCCATTCCTCACCTTATCATCTGGTTGTGATGTATCTGTTCCAAAGACATCAGGAGGCTATGGTCCGGTTGGATCAATGGTTTTTCCGGCCGTTTTTCCATCTGATGTCGTGTGTACTCAAAATGATAGTTTAAACTCAGTTGAGATGGCCGCATTACAAAAAACTCTAGAAAGACATAAAAAGGCAATCGATATTTTAGCGCGTGATTGAATACTTAAGAATATTCAATATTTTTTTGAATCCAGTTTATTACTTCCTCAAATGAAATATTGTATTTTGATATTTCAATAACAAATGATGCAATAGAGTCTTCATCAGAAGAAATAAATGAAGGATTAGGACTTAATTGTAATGCCATTTCTGAAGCTACTAATGCTGTTCGTTTGTTGCCCTGAAAAAAAGGGTGGTATGAAGCAATACTGAATAACAACCATGCTGCTTTTTCGATAAAATCAGAGAGATATTCTTCTTTTTCTACAATATGGAATAAAGTTGCAGGGTCTCGAACAATCCCTTCAGTATTACGATCTTCGTCAAGATCACTTGCGAGGATTATTGAGGATTGAATTTGAATGAGTTTTTGAGTGGTAAACATTCTTGAATAATATTTATCCAAATTATTTGCATGGAAAATATTTGAGTTCTATTTTATTTACATCATCCAATAATTTATCCTGAAAAATTTAATAATATTCTAGCTTGCGTTTCCATTTCTTTTATCATTATAGACAGGATCTCCCGGTGTATCTTATTGTTTATCCGATCTTTTCCGGCTTCACATCTTTCTCATGTGGATCGGTAGAGCGGTAATTTATCTGTTTCTCGTGTTATTTGCTCGATGTACCATGTACATCGATACCCTGAATAATACAACAGATAATCCGATTATCCAAAACTTTTATTAAACACTCGGCGGCAACGAGTGTTTGGTATCAAAATTGGAGTTTCTGTTCTCACTTCCCTGGTATCCATGCTAAAAAATTTACAGGACAGGGACATGGATCTCGGTTAGTATCTCTTCGGGTTTTACCATCCTGGGATCATTGGGGTATATCTCCCTGATTGGGCCAGCAATCTGAAGGTGTTGCTCATCAATCCAATCAAATATTTTATAATATGTTGATTCACAGGTTTCATAGGGTCCCTTGTGAAAAGCCCGAACCATTTTTCCTCCCGGGAGTTCATACATTTTGATCTCGCCGGAATTATCAGAACTCCCTGATACAGGCCAGGCAACCTCCACAACAGCAGTTCCTTTCTCATTCGCCTCCAATACTGCTTCAGGACAGGTTTCGTGGCAGATAAACATCGGTGCACCGGTGATTGTCAGTTTCTTATCCACAATGGATTCATAGACTTTCATAAGGAGTTCAGGTATTATCCCGTATGTACCTGTCTTTGTTATCCCCATTACCTGTTGAGGAGGGAGGTTAATGATGGTGATTTCATCCATAATCGATCAATGGAACACAGATTACATAAAATTTGTGAATTAACAATATTCGTTGCTATTCAGCCGTAATCATCAATTCAGGAATATTATTTCTTCCCCTGGCTGAATAGTTCCTACACAGTATAGAGAAATTGAAATTTAAATATTCAGAACGGTGATGTTGGCTGAATAGTTACCTATGTTGAAATATATCTATTCACATCTCGAAAAAGCATTTAAAACGTTTTGAATGAAAATCAATAACATTTTATTTGAACAAATCTATCTTACGATATAATTTTAATTTAAAAATACCTAGAATTGATATCATTACACATCAATATAACTCATTCATATGTCTACATCAACAATCCAATTACCTGAATCTACCATACACGCCTTAGATAACCTCAAAGCCCTACCTGAAGAGAGCTATGCAGAGGTAATAGAACGACTTATCACCCTCTGTTCCGAGGAGGAAGAACTCACCCCCTAAGCATGGGCCAGGGTTCAAAAAGCCGAGGAAGAATTCAAAACCGGGAAGACATACTCCCTCGAAGAGATAAAAAGAAGATTGGGAGACGAATAATATTTTTACTCTCTCCTTCACCCATTCTGCAGAGCAGGGTCTGAAACAGATACCCAAAGAGTACCGATTCATAATATATCAGAAACTGGAAGAACTCTGCCATCTTGAAAATCCTGCTCTTACGTTAAAAAAAATTGAAAAGCCCTGATGGTGTCAGACGATACTCCTTACGAGTAGGAATATACCAGGTCACAATCAGGATTGAACAGGATACACTGATCATCATCGTGCTTGATGCAGGACATCGAAAGCATGTATACCACAAATACTGAGTTATCGTTACTAATCAGCCATACTCGTGAAACCTAGTATTTAGGTAAAAGGATTTTTTAAAATCAGGTCAATACTGGTTCATGAGAAGGTGAAATACATAGAAAGTGAGTTTTTTAAGAGAAATTAGGAAGCCATGGCTCCTCATTTACAGCTTTAATCACTCCATCTTTGATCGAAACATCATTTTTCTACACCATAGAGACATAACTCAGGACTGAATAGACAAGGTAGTGGATTACCTAAAGACTACCCCTATACCCCTAAGACTCTCTGTATGCCATTGAGGGAATATTGATTTTCTCTGGCTGCTGCCAGATAGACGGCCCCGGAGGAAAAAGAAGCCTGTTTTCATCAAAACGGCAGTCTGGCAGGATGCGAACTAATAAATCCTCTGCATCATTTCATCAGATTTAAATGAATACAGGAAATATTCCATATGGGAACCCTGAGTCCGGAATTGGTTCTGAAAAGCCGGATGTCACAATGGAGCAATAATTTATGAAAAAGATAGTTTTTTGCATCTTGATATTGTGGTGTGCCCTCCTTGTCGGATCTGTATCTGCAGAGAGAGAGATAGTTATCGGGGCAATCATCGATGAACGCGGAGATTCCGCTTCATTTGCGAAGGGAATTGAGGCAGCCGTGAATCTTGCGGCAGCTGACATGAACGAATACTACGCAAAGACCGGAAAAAACATAACGGTTATCATCAGGAAAGCCGGAACAGACGGATCAAAGGAAGCTGCAGCACAGGCAGCCCGGGATCTCATCAACCAGGGTGTGCAGATCATTGTCGGACCAACTACGTCTGAAGAGGTATCCGGGTACCTGCCGATCATCACCAACGAGGGGATCCTGTCAATCAGCCCGTCTACCTCAATCAAGCTGTCACTCCCCGGGGATGCAGTTGTCAGGTTGTGTCCCGATGATTACCATATTCTCCAGGCACTGGAAAGTTTCAATACCCATTTCAAGGGCATGATTCCCCCGATGACAATTGTTGTATCACGGGGAGATATTTTCGGAATTAATCTTGCTGATTTGGTCAGTTCGGTCACCAATGTCACTGGCATCGTTTCGTATCCCCCACATACCAGGGACTTTACCGGTACCCTTGATGAACTCGATTCTCTCGTTACTCCGCTTATTGAAGAACATGGTGAAGAGAGCGTCTGCATCTTTGCCATATCCATTGATGAGATAGCGGATCTGATGGCACAGGCTTCTGCATATCCAAACCTGAAAAAGATTCACTGGTCAGGGATGGATGGTGTTGCTCTGAACCCGACGGTCCTCGAGAATGAAACGGCTGCTGAGTTTGCAGATGCAACCGGGCTTGCCGCACTTTCCTTTGACGCGAGCCAGGCTGCAAGTTCTGATTACTGGCGTGTGCATGAGACCGTGCAGGCCGCTATCGGCGGGCGTCAGCCCCATATTTACGAGATTCTCCCCTATGATGAAACGGTTATGGCAACCCGGATTGTCGAGCACAATATGTCTGATATACAGGATAATCTCTATCTTGCAGATTACCTGGGAAAAACGTCGTACGGTGCAACAGGCAGGCTCAAGTTGAACGAAAACGGTGATCGCGAGTTCGGTAATTACTGCTTTTATCAGGTGAGAAAGGGAGATGACGGGAAATATACCTGGGTTCCATCATTCACATATCTGTATGGGATGGATACCACGATTCCCCTCGTCGACCTGAATAGTACCACCATGTAAAATTTAATCGAAAAAATGCACCACGATCACGCCAAAAACAAGAAATAACATGGAATGGTCAACAATTGTGCCATTGCTAAAAGGAATGGATATTTAATTGAGGGAACGTTCGATTCCTCAATGAAGATCCGTTTTGTTCTATTCGGTAAATCAGACAAGGAAAGCAAGATTAAAAAACTCAGTCATCATACCTTGCCTCGACATATTTCAAACTCCTCCCAATAAATCCAAAAAGTAAAATATTAAATACTCTCTTTCCATACAACGTTGCATGAATCCTGAATTCTCACTGTTTTTGTTACTTTCATGTGTTTTCATGGCATCATTGGTTGTTTTTCAATCAGGGCAGGCTATTCCCATGAAAGAAAACTACCCCCAGGAAAAAATCTCAATGCCTGTTGACAATCCATCATATCCGGCTCCACCATACTATTTCGTCGATCGGGAATATTTCATCATTACGTATGAGACTGATCCAGATATTTTAAAGACAAAAGTACCACCCCCTCTAGAAATAACCGAACCAGTTGTAAAATACGAATTTATTCGAATGCCTGATTCTTCAGGACTTGGTGACTATACTGAATCAGGACAGGTAATCCCGGTCCAGTATAAAGGAAAACCAGGACTCTTTATTTTATCAATGTACCTGGACAATGAACCGGCCATTCTCGCCGGGAGAGAGATATGGGGATTTCCAAAAAAACTCGCAACTCCTTCCCTTGGAGTTGACAAGGTAAGTAAAGATACGCTTGTAGGCAGACTATTTTATGGAGAACTGGAAGTCGCCCGTGGGACCATGGGCTACAAATGGGAAACACTACCAACCGATGAGATAAAAAAATCGCTTGAGGAGACTCCAAATTACCTGGTAAAATTAATCCCGGATGTCGATGGAACACCAAAGATTCACCAGCTGGTCAGGTACCATGTTGGAAATGTAACGGTCAAAGGTGCCTGGACAGGTCCGACTGACCTTGAACTCTTCTCTCATGCACTGGCACCCGTAGCAGACCTTCCCATAAAACGGATAGTATCAGGTATTCATTTTGTGAGTGACCTGACTCTGCTTCCCGGAACGGTTGAGTATGATTACATCCAGAACTGATTTTATTCTATAACTCACCGTTTATTTTACTTTTATCATACCATTCCCAGTACCACCTGGTGCCGTGGATGAAATCCGTTGTGATCCTAGGAAAGCGTAGTACCTCTTCTCGCAGACTTCTCCATCCCTTCCTTGTGTCCGATCTGTTTTAAAATCACTCCGTCCACACCAGATCAGAGATGATATACATGGCACCGACAGTGTATCCCGCTTTCACATGAGAAAATACAGAATCAAAAAAAAAAGAATTGATTAATATGTACACTCAACTTTTCCTTCACTAACTTTCCCTTTACAACAGGATTCTGTCTTCGGGTTATAGCAGGTATCACCGCATTTTGTGTACCCCTTCCCATCATATACTTCCCCAAGACAACAACTCTGATTGTTTGTGTTATAACAGGTGTCACCACATTTTTGCCAGCCAGTCCCCGGGTATATTTGATTATTACAACATGTTTCGTTCGTTAAATCATAACAGATCCCTCCACACACACCCCAGAGTAACCCGTCTTTTGGTTCTCCCTGACAACAGGATTGAGTAGTTGGATTATAGAATGAATCGCCGCATGATGGAAGACACCGGGTTCCATTTACCGGCACACCATTACAGCAAACCTGCTGTTCCATATTAAAGCAGACTCCTTTGCATACCCCCCAGCGGAGTCCGTCATATACCTCACCCTGACAGCAGGATTGTGTACTTGGATCATAGCAACTGTCACCGCATGGCACACAGGTCTGATTTGCGCCGATAACGGTAACAGAAACGAGAATTGAGATCAGAAGGACCGCTCCTGCGACCCAGATATGTAATCGTTGCATATAGCTTTGTACAGTATCAGCAGCTCAAGAAGTTTCTTTCTAAACCAAAAACATGAGAAAGTATCAGATCTGATGACAGTGAAAAAACGACCTTATTCATACCCCTTGAGATACATATACCTCTATATCTATGCCCGAAGAGCCAACACAAAGAGTTGCACTCCTGGTAATGGGCTGTCCAAAAGTCCCGGTACAGACAAGCCTGGTTCTGTATCTCTCAAACCGGATGAAGAAGGCAGGAATCAGAACCATTATTGCAGGTAACCCTTCTGCCAGACAATTAATTCGGGTTGCAGATCCGGACGGTCATTACACCATGGAGATGAAAGATCTGGATGCGACAATAGCAGCGCTCGCGGAGGGAACACTCTCTGTTACTGACAGTTACGTATTTGTTCACAATGATGCAGGTATAAGTTATGCAGCGACATTAGAATCATTGACAAAACGACCTGTTACTGCAATAATTTTTGGTGAAGAAGCAGAACTGATGACACGAGAGATATCATTTCCCTGCACCATCATTGCCGAACCTGCCATACATAACCCAATGCCTTTAAAACGAAAACTTGAGGAGGTTGCACCATGGGATGCCTAGAATCACTTCCATATGAAGTTCTTCTCTCAAAAATATCCTTTAAAGAATCACGTGAATTCCTCTCCCGGTACCAGGAAAAATATGATATTGAACCAGGATACCGGATGTTTGATCTCAACATAATTGGAGTTCCACCAATCAGAGTTGCTGTGGATGGAAATGCATTGATCTTTCCTTTCACAAAACCCTGTCATGGGACATTCCTCATTAGGGTTCCTGAGGCGACGGAAGAGATAGAACGACTTCGAAACAGAAAATAGGGATGGAAATGCGCCCATATGTCATCGTGAATGTAGCGGTTAGTGCTGATGGTAAATTATCTACCAGAGAGCGCAGACAGGTGAAGATATCTGGAAGTCAGGATTTTGAACGGGTAGACACCTTAAAAGCCGGATGTGATGCCATTATGGTAGGAATTGGCACGGTGCTGGCAGATGATCCTTCACTTACTATTAAATCACCGGATCATATCGCCGAACGAACCAGGCAGGGAAAACCAGAACACCCGGTGCGGATCGTAGTCGACAGCCACGCACGAACTCCTCCGGATGCAAAAATCCTCCATAAAGGTTCTGGAAAGCGAATCGTTGCCGTATCTGAAGCAGCACCAACGGAAAGGATGCAGAACCTTAAATCGATATCAGATGTGATCGTTGCCGGAAAAGAACAGGTAGATCTTACATATTTCCTTCATAAACTTGCAGAAGAAGGAATTACCCGACTGATGGTTGAAGGTGGGGGGACACTGATCTGGGGTTTAATCTCTGAAGGTCTGGTTGACGAATTATTCATGTTTGTGGGCAATATTATCATTGGAGGATATAATGCCCCAACTCTTGCAGACGGACCTGGATTTATCAAAGAATCAGATTTTCCGACCTTAAAACTCATCAGTACATCAATAATAGAGGAAGGGGTTTTGATCCACTGGAAAATGGGTAATTAATCGGCATATGCTAAAATAATTAACAATACACCCATATTTTTTTAGGCAATAATTTCATGCTGTGCAAATGCGATACCTTATTGCATTGGAAGTGTGAAGTTTCCGAGGTTGTTGTGCCAGAGGTAACACTCTTTATTGTTGAAGATAATCCGGTAATTGCCGATCTCATCTCCTGGCGGCTTTCAGAGATGGGATACAATGTTGCGGGAACTGCTGAAGATAGCATAGAAGCGCTGAGCCGCATAGAAGAGATACATCCAACTCTGGTATTAATGGATATCAACCTGCCAGGAGAGATGGACGGGATAGAGGTTGCATCTGAGATTATCAGAAAATTTAATATCCCAATTGTTTATATCAGCTCAATAATTGACTCTGCAATTATGGAGCGGGCAAAAAAAACAAAACCAAGAGGGTACATTGTAAAACCCTTTACTGATAATCAACTTCGCGCTACTATTGAAATGGCATTGCATGCGTAAATCAGCCTCACATCATCCCGATAAAATTTCGTAATATTGAAAGACCAGTGTCTCCACTTTTTTCCGGATGAAATTGAACTCCGACAGCGGTTCCGTTTCGAATCGACGATGCAAAGGTATTGATGTAATCGGTCGATGTGACACAATATTCTGCCAGAGTATCTGCCCAGTATGAATGTACAAAGTACACATACGACTGATCAGGGATACCCTCAAAAAGCGGATCGTCCTGTTTCTTCAGGTTTATCTGATTCCATCCCATGTGGGGAATTTTATAATCCGGAGTATCGGAAAAGCGCCTCACGGTCCCTGGTATGAGGCCAAGACCCTGGTGAAGCCCATGTTCTTCAGAGAACTCCATCATCATCTGCATACCAAGGCAGATACCAAGAATCGGAACCTGACCTTCGGATTCGATTAAGGTCTGCGACAGATCTGCAAGCTGGGTCATCCCTTCATGAAAGGCACCAACGCCGGGGAGAATGATTCCTTCTGCTGCCCGGATCTCATCAAGGTCATGCGAGATCAGAACCTCTGCTCCGGCCTTTTGAACTGCTTTACTGACACTGCGCATATTCCCAAGGCCATAATCGACGATAACAATGGTGCTCATACTGCTTTATCTCCCCGTGTTCTCCATTCTCCGCTCTCAAACCAGTCTTGCGATATCCCTTTGGTTTTCATCCACTGTGATACGGCCTGCTCCCATTCCTGCCAGAGTTCAGGATGCGTAATTTTGATCTTCTCCAAAATACCAAGGTCGCTTGCAGGGCACATGTAGCACCCCATCCGGTCAACACCGTGCTTATACATAGAATTGAACGGAGCTTTCTCCCGGAAGATATAGAGCCACACATGAAGGGCAGTCCAGGTATGAATCGGAGCGAGACAAATCTGGTTCTTTACATAAGAATTGCGCCAGACCCGGGGATTTTTCATGCGTGAAAATGACTCATACTTGCGTTGTCCGATAAATGATACCATCTCACCTTCTTCACCATAGGTGTTTACAATGTGTTGGCGCAGAGGTTCAAGTTTGGAGGTTCTGCAACACCACCGGTTATCCCTGGCAGGTGGACCGGATTCTTCAAAGTCCTGCCAGAACTCTTCTATTGATTCTATCCTGACACACTCGAGTCCATACTGTTCCTGCACGTCACAAACATTTTCTTCGGTTGAGGGAAACTCAAGGCCGGTATCGATATACAGAATCGGGAGTTTCCGGTACGTGTTCATCACAACAAGCAATGTTGCAAGACTGTCTTTTCCACCCGAATATGAGACTGACATGGGAAGATGCTCATAAGGGCCGATACTGTCGGCGATGAACTTTCCGGATGCTGCTTCAGCTTTTAATAGCACGTCGGCATTTGCTTTGATGACATCATCCCACGTTGCCTGACCTGGTGTATATGTAGAAGGAATATTTTTTCTTGTCTTTACAACCTGCCCCCGTTCCATGCAGCTTGCTTCATCCGCATCAACCCGTGCCCTGCCAACACCAGCACAGATCCCGGACGGAGTCATCATAAAGACCTCATCTCCTTCCCTGACCGAAGAGTCACAGGAGATAAGACCGGGAGCCAGAAGACTTCTGCCTTCCCTGACCGATGAAAGCGCTCCCTCGTCAATAATAATAAACCGCTTTTTTGGGGTAGCGATGAGGGCTGCATCCGGACGGGGAAGAGCCTCCCAGCGACCTTCTGCCGGAAGGTACCGGATTGCTCCGATTATCGCCCCACCCACGATTATCTCTTCCATCCGGTCATGATCCGGGACTTTGTTCAGAAGGGCAATCTGGCCTTCGGGAATGATCGACATTCCAAACTGATCTTCATATATTGAATTGACAAAGGCAATATCATCAGGAAATGCTGGTCGTGCATCACCAGGAGGGGTCACAGGGACTGCACGGGTACTTGCCCCGCATGCACAACGCTCTGCAAGAACCGGCGTATGACACGAATCACACCAGTGAAGGAGAATTCTGCCGTGGTATAATCCACCCATATCTCCCCATTTGTATGATCTATCCCTACATACTGCTTTGTACTGACCAGTCCTCCAAACTTCAAAAAAAGCCGTTTTTCAAAAAAATAAGAAAGCTGATCGAATAAAAAATATTATATGATGCGGATAACCACCTCAGTTGATCACGATCTATCATGACATATCGAGAGGGTTTGGCATGGGTATGCCATTATGATGACCGGGAAAAGGTGATACAATGATCCCGTTTATCGTTACTGCTTGTGTGGCTTTTCTGTTTTATCTGGCGTTGGTTATTGGATCCGGCTCTGTTCTCTTCTGGTCATGGGAGGAAATTTTTGCAGGAATAATCATCGGCCTTGTGACCGGAGTTATCTGCAGGAAGATCTTTTGCAGGTATAAGAATTACCGGATGTTAAGCCCGGTCCGGCTCATCAGTATTCTCATATATATCTGTGGGCCTTTCCTGGTAGAACTGACAAAAGCGAATCTTGACGTTGCATACCGGGTTATTACCGGAAGGGTCAGACCAGGTATTATCAGGCTGCATTCCGGGATGAAATCTGATCTGGGAGTGACCATGCTTGCTCATTCAATTACGCTCACACCAGGAACCCTGAGTGTTGACGTAGATGAAAAGAACCATGACCTCTTTATCCACGTCATCCATCTGAAGGAGGGTGATGAGAAGAAACCTGCATTTGAGGCAAAAGAGATCTTTTCATACATGGATATTCCGGCATGGATCCGGAGGATAGCCGAATGACAGATATCTTTATGATTGCCGCCCTGATCACGGTAATTATCGCCTTTGGGGCCATGGTAAGACTGGTTCTCGGACCCACGAACCCGGATAGGGTGGTCGCGGTGGATACCATCAACACACTCACGGTAGCGGTCATGATTCTGCTCGGTGTGGTGTACCAGCAGTACATCTTCATTGATGTTGCAATCGTCTACGCTCTGCTATCCTTTGTCTCAACCCTGTATATTGCAAAGCATATCGGCGGTGAACTCTGATGATCGCAGATACTTTTATACTCGTCCTGCTTGTCATCGGACTCTTATTCAATGCTCTTGGAGTAATCGGACTCTTGCGATTCCCTGATGTGTACACGCGACTTCATGCATCGACCAAGGCAACAACATTTGGAAGTATCTTCCTCTGCCTTGGAGTGGTCGTATTTGCAATATCACAATACCTAGGGACCAGTGATTCCCAGTATCTCATGGTCATCACCCACACCATCATTGCTGTCTTTGCTCTGGCAATAACGAATGCTGCAGGATCTCATGCAATCGCCCGTGCTGCACACCGGAGCGGACAAAAACCAGACCCCGCAGTCGTAGATAAACTAACGGAGGCAGGCCTGTGATAGACATTATTCACATTCTGGTTTTAATCGGCATCCTCATCACTGCCGCATGTATTGTCTGGCAGAAGAACCTCATTGCCGCCGCGGTTACCTTTGCAGCGTTCAGTTTTCTCCTCTCGATTGAATTTTATATCCTCCAGGCCCCGGATGTTGCTATTGCTGAGGCAGCCGTCGGTGCCGGAGTCTCAACGGCAATATTTTTGATTGCCATCAGGGCGACCCATGACCAGGAGGTGACATGATGCGAACCAAAGTAGCATGGTTTACGCTTGTAGTACTGGCAGCCGGCCTCCTGTTTGCTGCAGTCTCATTACCGTTCGGAAGCCCTGCGATGTCAGACATGGATGACTACTTTATCGCTCACGGGCAGGAGCAGACCGGTGCAAATAACATCGTGACATCCATTGTCTTCGATTTCCGTGGTTTTGATACCCTGGGAGAGGCATGTGTCCTATTTACCGCAGTCTTTGGAGTCTCAGTTCTTTTCAGACTCCGGAAAAAAGAGGAGGACTACGAATATGAGTGACAGTCTGAGTAAAATCATCCGGACCACAGCGGATGTGATGTTCCTCTTTATCACGGTGTTTGGTTTTTACATCGTGCTTCACGGGCACTTAACCCCCGGGGGAGGATTCCAGGGTGGAGCAGTAATCGCAACCGGATTCATTTTGCTGATAGTTGCCTATAAACTGGAGGACTTTTTGGGATGGTTCCAGAAGAAAACTTTTCAGTCATGCGAGATGTCAGGTCTTATTCTGTTTATCGGAACCGCCCTTGCCGCAATACCACTCGGGTATCTCTTCTTCATGAACTTCTTAAATGGAACCGGAGGTCTGTTTGGTCAGGCAGTCCCATTTGGGATTAATTCAGGTTTTCTGAATACCGCAGGCACGATTCCTATCATGAATATAGCTGTGGGGATAGAAGTGCTCGGCGGACTCAGCATTATCATTCTGTATATGACAAGTGGAATTCGATCTCACGAGGAGGGAGAATGATAGATAATCTTCCATTCCTGGTCGTTGCAATCACCATCCTGCTCGGCCTGTATACCATCCTTCTAAAAAAGGATCTTATCAAAATTATCATGGGAATATCACTCATAGAATCCGGAGTCAACCTCTTCCTCATCGCACTTGGCTACCGATGGGACAGTATTGCACCCATCTTTACCGGGGCTCCTTCTCTTGCCATGGTGATGCCCACAGTTCAGGCTCTGACGCTGACGAGCATTGTCATCGGTGTTGCAACCCTTGCCCTGCTGCTCTCCATGGTGATGATAATTTATCGGTATTATCGAACAACTGACGTCCGTGAAGTCTCAAAACTGCAGGGGTAAAAAATGGATATACTACTTGACAACCTGCCAGGACTTCTTATCGCAATCCCTCTGCTGGGAGCATTTTTAACTCCACTCCTCTCCAGAGCAGGCGATACGGTCCGAAATATCTGGATACTTCTCATCACCGCCCTTTCATCACTCTGCGGGCTTTTAGTTGCATCACGGGTTCTTGAAACCGGGACGATTGTGTATACATTCGGGGTTGACACGATATCACAGGTAATCCCACCAGATTCCGGGGGCATCCCCATCAGGATCATCTTTACCATTGATCCGATGAACGCCTTCATGCTCATAATTGCTGCAATCGTCGGCTTTTGTATCACCCTCTATTCCATCTCCAGCATGGAGAAGTTATCAGGAAAGGACGGATTCTTCACCCTCCTCCTGCTTCTTATCACCGGCGTATATGGGATGATCGCAACCGGCGACCTTTTCAACTTCTTTGTCTTCCTTGAGATCAGTTCCCTTGCCGGTGCTGCTCTGGTTGCCTACCGGATAGATAAGGGAGTTGCTGCAGAAGCCGGACTGAAATATGCAGCACTCTCTACCCTCGGGGGCATGCTCTTCCTGGTAGGAGTCGGTCTTCTCTTTGCCCAGTATAACTCCCTCAATATGGCAGTTATCGCTGACCGGATGCAGATGACCGGGCTTGATATCATCGCATTTGTCCTGTTCTTTACTGCCCTTGCCATGAAGTGTGGAGCAGTCCCCATGCACTTCTGGACGCCGGACAGTTATGCCATGGCACCATCAGCAGTCACGGCATTCCTGGTTGTCTCATCACAGGCAAGTCTGTATGCTCTCTTCAGAGTATGTTTCACCCTCTACGGAGGCCAAATAAACCTTCTTACCGTCGGATGGGTCATCATCATTCTTGGAGTGCTCTCTATGTTCATCGGTGTCACGATGGCAATCCCACAAAAGGATGTAAAGAGGTTGATGGCATATCATGCAGTCTCTCAGACCGGATACATGTTGCTTGGTGTCGGAGTCGGACTAGCTGCACTTTCCAGTACCTGCCTTTCCCAGAGTGTCGGGATGATGGCACTCAAGGGAGGGCTCTTCCATATCATGAACCATGCCCTGTACAAGGGTCTTCTGTTCCTGACCGCCGGTGTCATCATGTACCGGTGTGGAACACGAAATCTCAACCAGCTTGGTGGCCTTGGACACAATATGAAATGGACCATGGTCTTTTTCATGATCGGAGCACTGGCAATCGCCGGGATTCCGCCATTCAACGGATTTGCATCCAAGTTGCTCATTTATGAGTCCACGTTCCTGTTCAATCCCCTTCTTGCCGTCATCGCCATGGTCGTGAGTATCCTGACTCTGGCTTCCTTCGTCAAGGTCTTCCATTCCATGTTCATGGGACCAAAACTCCCTGAATATCAGGATGTTGAGGAAGCACCAAAACCGATGCTCATTGCGATGGGAATACTGGCAGTTCTGGTGATCCTCTTTGGTATATTCCCTCAACAGGTGGTAGATACCCTGGTGGCTCCGGCAGCAACGGCACTCATCGATTACCAGGGCTATATATCGGCAGTCCTCGGAGGTGCTTAAATGATAGAATCATTCACGCTTTCAACCGGATTTGGTGCATGGAATGCCGTATTCTGGGTGATTGCCTTCATTATAGCCTTCATCATAGGATGGCTCATCTGGTCACGTGGAGAGAAGACCTATGATTCGAGTGCAGGAGCAACGGCCCCGTTCCTCTCAGGAAATGCAGAACCTGAAAAAGAGGCGGTACACATCCGGGCAGGAAACCTGTACTGGGGATATACCGATGCCCTGTCAGGATACTACAAATTCATAAAGCCCTTCCATACCGGTAATCTTTCGGATTATTTCCTGGCATATTTGTTTGTGACGGCTCTCGTCCTCATCGTGGTGGTGATCCTGAAATGAAACTCTCTCCATCATTTAACCGGTCACTCTGGGTATTTCATGTGAATTCAGGGTCTTGTAACGGATGTGATATCGAGATTGTCGCAGCACTCTGCCCCCGGTACGACCCTGAACGATTTGGAATAAAACTGGTCGGATCACCACGGCATGCAGATGTCCTGCTTGTTACCGGTCCAGTTACTCACCAGATGAGAGACCGGGTAAAACGGGTCTATGACCAGATGGCAGCTCCAAAAGTTGTCATGTGTGTAGGAACCTGTGGTCAGTCAGGAGGAGTGTTTTACGACTCCTACAATCTTGACGGACCAATCGACCAGGTTATCCCAGTGGATGTGTATGTGCCAGGCTGTGCACCACGGCCTGAAGCGATTATTTATGGCGTGGTGCAGGCGATTGCAAAACTTGAGAGGCTAGAAAAGGAGGTGAGATCATGAGAGCAACCATGACACCACAGGAACTGGCAGACCGGTTTGTCCAGAAATTCGGCACCCGGGTGAGTAATGTCCAGGTAAAGGAGCGGTGTGAAGGAGTGAAAAAACTCCCCCAGAAGACGGTGTGGATGACGGTTTCCCGTGAAGATATCAATGATGCGGTTGCAGAACTCATCTCAATCGATTATCCACACCTCGGGGTTATCGCAGCATCAGATAATGGGGATATGATAGACCTTCTCTACCATCTTCAGGTCTTCTTTGGTGGAAAACATGAGGAGATTTGTGTTGTGTTCACCATTCAGGTCCCAAAATCAGACCCCCATGTGCCCACGATATCCGGGCTCATCCCCGGTGCAGTCTATTCTGAACGTGAGAAACAGGACATGATCGGGGTTACCGTTGATGGCATTCCTGACTCACGGCGTATCTTTCTACCAGATGACTTTCCTGAAAATGTATACCCCTGGAGGAAGGATGAAAAAGGCATTCCCCCCTCTATGGTCAGGGAACTCTGGAAAGTTGATCGCCCCACCGACAGGGCTGTTCCCCCGGTAGCAGAACCTGAACCGGTCGCGAAGAAGGAACCAGAACCTGCGAAGGAGGCCCCATCCGGAGGTGCAGCAGAATGAGTCAGAAAAAAGCACCCTATGAACTCCCTATCGGTCCGATACATCCGGCATTAAAAGAGCCAATCAATTTCACCTTTCAGATGAATGGTGAGGTTGTTGAAAAGGTCGATTTTTCACCAGGCCGGGCACACCGTGGCATTGAATGGATGGGCATGCGAAGAAATCCGGTTCAGATCCTGCACCTGTGTGATAGGATCTGCGGTATCTGTGGCGTTGCTCATGCACTTGTCTTTGCACAGGCAGTTGAGCAGATTGCAGATATCGAGGTTCCTGACCGGGCGTATTATGTCCGGACCATTATTGCCGAGTTTGAGAGAATCCAGTCTCACATCCTTTGGGCCGGAGTCGCCGCCCACGAACTCGGATTTGATACCCTCTTTTACCTTGCCTGGCAGATTCGGGAAGAGTCAGTCGATGTAATTGAGTATATTACCGGAAACCGGGTCAATTATGGTATCATGATGCTTGGAGGAACCCGTCGTGACATCACAGTCGATATGTTCCCCCGTCTTGAGCAGGCTCTCCAGTACTATGAGGGGCTCCTGGAAAAGATGGTCAACCTCTTCCTCAATGACAAGACCATTGCCATGCGGTGCAAAAACACCGGAATTCTGACGAAACGCCGGGCATTGGAACTTGCAACGGTTGGACCAACCTCTCGGGCTTCCGGCCTTGCCATGGATGTCAGAATTGATTCTCCCTATGCAGCATATGGAGACCTTGATTTTGATATCGTGCTTCCTGATGTCTATGGCAGTGATGGTACCGGGGATGTATATGACCGGATCATTGTCCGCATCTTTGAGGTGAAACAATCAATCGACATCATCAGGCAGTGCATGAAACAGATGCCCGAAGGCCCGGTTCTTGCTGAAGAGAAGTATGCCAAACTGCTCATGAATCTCAAGAAGGCATCCGGCGAGGCATTTGCACGGGTTGAAGCTCCCCGTGGAGAGGATATGCACTATGTCAGGATGAATGGAAAGCAGGAAGCTCCTGAGATGTGGAAAGTCAAGGCATCAACCTACTCAAACCAGATGGCCTGGGTTGAGATTCTGCAGGGAGAGCAGATTGCTGACATCCCGATTATTGTCGCATCCATTGATCCCTGTATGTCATGCACCGATCGGGTTGCTGTGGTAAGTACAGACGGGGATGCTGGGATCATGACAAAGGAACATCTTCACCGGTTATCGGTTGAAAAGACACGGAGGCTTCAGGCATGATAATGGAGCTTCTTACCACCATTGCTGGTGTTGTACTCATCACGTTGTTTGGGATAATAGCCGGTCTTTTCCTGATAGGTGTTGACCGAATCTGTGCAGCACGAATGCAGATGAGACAGGGACCTCCCCTGACCCAGCCCTTTACCGATATCAGAAAACTCCTCTGCAAGGATTCAGTCGTACCTGCAAATGCTATCCCGTCACTTTTTAATGCAGCACCCATCGTTGCATTTGCATCAGCAGTGACGGTACTCTTTTACCTTCCCCTGGGCAGCATTCTCCCGGTCGGGACACCTCTTCCCATGATTGGTGAATATGGAGACCTGATCTTGATCATGTACCTGTTGACGGTCCCGGCCCTTGCGATGGTTGCCGGGGGATTTGCTTCAGGATCTCCCTATGCAAGTGTGGGTGCCCAGCGTGAGATGGTGACTATGATCGCCTATGAGTTTCCTCTTGCAATCGCAATTGTCGCAATTGCCTGGAGACTTGCCGTAGAAGGTTTGGTCATGCCATTCTCTGTGAACACGCTCGCAGCAAATCCCATTTGGACAGTTGTCGGACCGGTCGGAATCATCGGCTGTATCCTCCTGCTCATCGTACTTGCATGGGTCACCCCTGCTGAGCTCTCCCGGATCCCCTGTGATACCCCGGAAGCAGAAACCGAACTGTGTGGTGGGCTTCTGGTCGAGTACTCGGGACGAAACCTTGCCCTCTTCTCCCTCTCCATGGCTGCGAAACTGGTGGCGATGGCAGGCCTTGCGGTGCTCCTCTTCTTCCCCTGGAATCTCTCTCCGGTTCTTGGAATGTCAGGAGTCATCGCAGCCGGAGTAGATCTGATCTTCTTCCTTCTCAAGGTGATTGTGGTCATGTTTTTCTCCGTTTCACTTGTCCGGGTGGTTATGGCACGGTTCAGGATCAACACCGTGGTATCTTTGTATTGGGGATGGCTCACGACCATCGGACTCATCGGGATGTTTCTTATCATACTTGATGGGAGTATTCTCAGTGCGGGGTGTTTCTTATGATCAAACTCCCCTCAGTTCCGATGGTGCTTCGCCAGCTCTTTAAAAAGCCAGCAACTAATTTCTTCCCGGCAAAAAACCTGCCATCGACGATCACCGGATTTCTGGAGTCAGTTGCTGCAGGAAAGGCAACAATTCATCCGCCGATCCCAACACCGGTCAAGTACCGTGGTAAGATCCTGTATGACCGGAACACCTGCATCGGATGTAAAATGTGTATCAGGGTCTGTCCGGCAAATGCTATTGAATTTATACCAGAGACAAAAAGAATCAGGATATGGGTTACCCAGTGTGTCTTCTGCAGCCAGTGTAATGATATCTGTCCAAAAGACTGCCTGCATATGTCTTCAGATTTCCTGCTTGCAACTGAAGACCGGTTTAATGAAAATATGATTGTCGAATAATGTGAGTATGCCGGATTAACCGGTAAACTCATTCATCATTTTTTCCCTGGCCTTTGTAAGGGCTGGCCCGATTGATACCGGATACCTGGATGGATGCATCAGCCTGACCACGTCTGGAGGTATCGTCTGCAAAGCGCTCATTACATGATTTCTGATATCATGCAAAGATCGTTCTGGTCGGACGATGGAACCATCACGAAGAGCCGGGATGAGTAAGGGGACATAACCTGGAGCATCAAATCCAGCGGACTCAAGTTCAATACAGTCACCGGTCATCATCCCATTGCCATCAAAGGAGCGATATACCTGCTTAATGCCAGGAAGCGAGATCTTTTCAGTATGGTCAGTAACCTTCATCCTCATCTCGCTATGTCCGGGAGTGTGTTCTATCGCGGATAACTTATACACCCCGGCGATTGCAGGTGATTCATGACCGGTCACCAGCCTAGTCCCGACTCCGTAGAGATCTATGGGGGCACCCTGCTCTTTGAGTGTGTGAATGCCATACTCATCAAGGTCTCCGGACGCGACAATCTTCGTATCAGAAAGTCCTGCATCGTCAAGCATCTTCCTTGCCTGTTTCGAAAGCGAGAGCATATCACCGCTGTCAAGTCTCACACCAGCCAAAGTCTGGCCTTGTCTTTTCATCTCAAGACCTACCTCAATGGCATGAACCATTCCACTGAAGATGGTGTCATACGTATCGACCAGAAGAACAGATGCTTGGGGAAAAACCTCTGCATACCGCCTGAATGAATCCAGTTCAGAATGGTATGACATGACATAGGAATGAGCATGGGTTCCCTTCACCGGGATGCCAAACATCTTTCCCGCTTCAACGTTGGATGTCCCAGTGCACCCACCAATATAGGCTGCACGTGAAGCAGATAATGCTCCGTCCGGTCCCTGGGCTCTTCTGGCTCCAAATTCCATTACCGTATCAAACCCGGCAACCATGCATATCCGGGCTGCTTTCGTTGCGATGAGAGAAGAAAAATTGATAAGGTTTAATAGAGCGGTCTCGACCAGCTGACAGGATCCAATAGGGCCACTCACCCTGAAGACAGGTCCGCCAGGAAACACAACGGTTCCTTCATCCACTGCATGAACACAACCATCAAATCTCCATTCAGAGAGCCAGATCAGGAAAGATTCATCAAAGAGATTGAGTGACCTGATATACGCGATATCTTCCCTGGAAAACCGGGCATTTTGAAGAAATAAGAGCGCATCGTCTATACCGGCTGCAACTATGTATTCACCCTGAAACGGACAGGATCTGAAAAAAAGATCAAAGCAGGACTGATTATTTATGGTGTCCGATAAAAACCAGACATACATCATGGTCAATTCATACAAATCAGTAAGGATTGGAGATTTCAGGTTACTCATAAATACAAATACCTTTCTTGTATCAGGTATGTCATCCCTCAATAAAATAGACCTCTAGTCTGATTTTGACGGTATCATTGCAGAAAAACCGAAAACTGACAGATCGAAATATTGATGCGATAAGCACTTGAGATGATCACCTTGGTGATACAAGATGCACCTCCCCCCACTCATACCTCCCGTATCAATCACTCCATACCTTTCCTGCTCAGGAGTGATTAACTGCACAAATGCAGAGATACGCACATTGGCACGAACTATTACCACATCTGAAATCGACGACATCGAACGAACACGAACTCTGTATACCTGGGTTCGGGATTCTATTGCTCATTCAGTCGATGCTGGACACAAAGATCTGATGTGGAATGCGACCGATGTCCTGAACGCCAGACATGGAATCTGTTTTGGGAAGTCCCACCTGTTTGTTGCGTTATGCAGGGCACTTGGGATCCCAGCCGGTCTGTGTTATCAGCGGGTGCGAAGTGAGAATGGGAGCTGGGTGCTTCATGGCCTTGCTGCAGTTTATATCGAACCTCTGGATAAATGGATCAGATTAGATCCCAGAGGAAATAAACCGGGTATTTCTGCAGAATTTTCTATCGAATATGAACAAATTGCTTATGAACCAGTATCTGAAGGTGAATGGCTTGACCAGCACATATATCCAGAACCATGGCAGGATGTGTCACATCTGGTTGAGTTATCCATGAATGTTCCTGAATTTATTGAAAATTCTGGAAAAATCCATATTCCCCCGATAACCCAGGAACGAATACAGATTATGAAGTCATCCTGTTCTTCCTGAATCATCTTTTTGAATCATCAACGATGATACGGCTGCCCTCTGATAATGGTAAAAGCACGGTATATCTGTTCATACAATAATAGTCGTGCCAGTTGATGTGGAAACGTCATTGCTGACATCGAAAGTATATAATCCGCCCTGTTTTTACAAGAAACTGACAATCCATGTGGACCACCAATAAGAAAAACGATCTGATAAGGACCATTGACCTCACATGATTTGATAATATCAGCGAGACCCTCACTGGTGTTGGTTTTTCCAGTACGATCAAGGGCTATTACATAATCCTGATGTGTGATCCCACTGCATAATTTTTCTCCTTCATTTTTTTTTGCTCCGTCAACAGAAGCCGGGTGGTCATCAGGTATTGTGGATTCAAGGAATTCTTTACATTCTATCTGGCAATATGAACCAATTCGTTTGGCATAATCGGCAATTGCCTCACGGATGTACGACTCTTTCACCTTTCCAATAACAAATAATTTGATCCTGACCATCAGGATTGTAATCATACCCAGAGCCGTTAATGATATCTGGTTTCATCATCCAATCACAAGGTTAGGAAGATAGGAATGAATGAAGAACTCAAAACAGGAGATCCCGCGCCGAATTTCAACCTTCCGGACCATTCAGGAACTCTCCATACCCTCGCTTCACATCATGGTTCTTGGTTGATTCTTTACTTTTATCCAAAAGATAACACCTCGGCATGCACAACTGAAGCACTAGCATTTTCCGCGGTGTACGAAGAGTTATCAGAACATGGAGTCCCAGTCATTGGAATCAGTCCAGACAGTCCGGAAAGTCACAGGAAATTTATTGAAAAGAATGGCCTGAAAATTACCTTATTGTCAGATGAAAACCATTCTGTCATCGAAACATTTGGGGCCTGGAAGCTCAAAAAAATGTACGGAAAGGAGTACATGGGTGTCGAACGATCAACATTTCTCATAGATCCTGAAGGTATCATCAGAGGGATTTGGAGAAAAGTGAAAGTAAAAGGTCATGTTGAAGAAGTAACCGAAAGACTTTCAGATTTAAAAAGAAGGATTTAAAAAACTTCCACACCATCATCGAGCGGTTCAATAAGTCGTTTTCCGGTAAACGCATTAATCTCTACAATCTTCTTTCCTTTTATTTGCCAAACCGGGATATAGATCTCCCGAAGATCAAGTGAAATATTATCCGGATCAGGGGAGAGATTCTTCTCTTCGTAAAAAATTGCATCCCCTTTTACCTGTCGAATCCTGACCCGTTTTGTCATTGAACTAATGAGATGGCGAGTGATTTTTACTTCAGCATCATCGCGGTTTATTGAAGGTTTTGCAATCTCACTTCCATCAGGAATTTCTCTCCTGGTAACAGTATCTGCATCAATATCTGAAAGCGCGCCATTAATGGCATTTAAAGCTCCCGAACCATCTCCATCAAAATTGATATTCTGGTCTTTATACGCTGCACAGCCCCTGCAACTATATCGGAACATCCAGTATGGAAGAAAACGAAGGGTTGCGACTCCAGGTATTCCGGCCTTTTCTTCAGCTTCATCCCGATGAACACGGACCGGAAGGTGAGGGATCCGGACACTTGTGTCGGGTTCGTGTGAACCACGCGCCTTATATGAAGAACTCTCTTCCATCCCATCAAGTGGAAGAACCAGTGTTTTATTCAGGACCCGGGCCAGAACTGCTTCACCTGCATACAGAGCAAACTCTTCCGGGTACCAGACGAGACAATTGTCGGCTGTAATAGAAGGATTAAATGTAACCAGAAGTTTTTCACAGACCTTTTCTTCCTGCCCCACCCGGATGGTATACTCAGTATCAGAGTATGAGTATGCCTCTTCCGGATCATCAGTACACATCACCAGAAGGTATGTGTTTTTCCTGATTGCAGACATGTCCAGGGGCGCTGTTGCATGATGAACGTCAAATCCGGCTGCTTTCAGAATATCTGAAACTGCCCGTGATGCTTTTTCCCTGGTTCTCTGCTCCATACCGTACTGTTTGCCGTCCGAAAAAAGAATATTTTTCTATCTACGGGCTCGTACAATGAGTCATGAGTGATTTCCTCAGGTTTGTCAGTCACCGGATAGAGGATTTTGCCATGCAGGTCACATTTAGCCCTTTAGAAGGGACGGGGACCGTGGTATATAACCTCTCTCTGGTGCGTGCAGCAGACCTTGAGCATACATTATCCGTGTTTCGCGCTACGTGTGAAGCCGGGGTCTCACCAAGCAGTCTTATCAGGATCCTTTTCGCCGGTGAAGAGATAGATGGCTTTGTTATACCACCGGATCAGTGTGGGATTCTGACCCTTTGTAGTACCACCCTTGACGGTCTGTTACTCCAGCGTGGGATCCCCTTTAATCCAATCGGCGGAGGTGTTGTTGAAGTCGCAGACAACATTCCCAAGCGGTTTACCCACCTGATAAAATACGAATATACGACTATTGATCCCTTACAGGTCCTGGTCTCCCAGGAGATAACATCAGTCCTTCAGGTCATGAAAAATGGGAACGGGAGTCTGCTTGGTAATATACGTGAGTGCCATATGGAAGCAGAAGATGATGTGGAGGAAGTATTAGAAGAACTTACTGATGGATACTTTACCGGAATACTGGATCTCGGACTTCCCAATACTCCTTGCCTTGGTGTCGCGGTTGACCCCCAGTATATGGGGCTTGCGGCTCTTGGGGGAACGAACTGGATGGCGGCACTCCGGGAAGAAGGGATAAAAGTCATCATGCAGGCGATGAAAGGGCTGACTGACATTTCGACAATGCAGTTTGTATCAGATTTGTAGATCACAGGTAATGCGGTAAGTATTAGTGTAAATAGGAGAGATGAACTGACATGCAAATACTCCCTCTTGAAAATCCGGACATAAGAAGTTGCGCAGAACTCCTTTCAGTCATGGCAGACCCGGATTGCAGATGTGAAGGGATGGCATACGAGATGTTTCGTGGCCTGTCAAAAAATGAACAGGATAAAGAATGGTTAGAGCGGCATCAGATCAGATATGATGTCACCAGAATTCCAGGAAAGGTAATCTGCGGTGAATGGATAAAAACCAAAGGGCATTATCATCAGCCTGCCCCAGATGGTCATGCGTATCCTGAGATATACGAAGTCCTTGATGGGGAGGCGCTCTATCTGTTACAAAAGGAAGACTTGTCAGATATTGTCCTGGTCAGGGCACGAAAAGGTGATCTGGTTCTTATACCCCCCGGATATGGTCATGTGACTATCAATCCCTCTGCTGAAACACTTCTGATGGCAAATCTTGTCTCATCCGCATTTACAAGTGAGTACCATCCATTTGAGACATTTCAGGGGGCTGCGTATTATATTTTTGCCGACGGGAAAAAGGAGAGAAATCCACGGTACCCGGATTTTGTTCCACACATACGCGAAGTGACCTGTTATGGGAAACCACTACCGCATCCTTTCCCTCAGCAGGCGCTTTATTCCTGTGTCGGTGATGAACAAAGCCTGGCATTCCTTAATAAACCTGGATCATATCTTGAACAATATCAGATATTATTCCTTTTTACCTGAGGAACCGGGCGCTGTTTGTGGCCCGCACGCTGGATCTTTTCCAGTACTATCCTTTCTTCCTGCGTTTTTGGTACCCATTCCTGTATCTCAAGGCTTTTTATGGCTGTATCTATGACCTCATATGTCATACCAAGTTCATCCTCATCAGTCTGATTATGCCAGAGTCCTGCGGATGGTGTTTTGGTAATCAACCTTTCCGGAATGCCAATCTTTCGGGCAAGCTGCCATACCTGAGTTTTTTGCAGATGTAGAATTGGTTGCACATCTGCAGCATTATCACCATATTTTGTGCAATATCCTACCAAATACTCAGTGTAATTCGAAGTTCCGCACACCAGTCTGTTCATCTGGTTTGCATAATAGTAGAGAATTGTCATCCTGGTTCGTGCCATAAGGTTCCCAGCAAGGTACGGTGTGTCAATAAATCCAGGCATGCTCCGGTACTGGTCAATGATGGAACCGATTGGGATCGTCATGACCGGAATTTCAAGAAATTCCGCGAGCAGTCTGACATCTTCAGCATCCTGGGATGGAGTAACATCTGAAGGCAGAAAGATACCCTGCACATATTCCGGGCCAACAGCCTGAACACAAAGGGCTGCTGATACACTTGAATCAATACCCCCGGATAATCCAATAACAAAACCGGAAGCTTGGCTGGACTGGATAGTATCCTTCAGAACTGCAAGTATTTGTTCGGGATCTGGTGAATCAGTGATCATGATTGTTTACTACTTTTATGAGATAGGAAAAAAGGGTAAGCATAATAGGGAAGATCATATCTGGTTTTTGCCAAGTTCACAAAGTCGATCCCGATAATTCAGGAGCGAAAAGGGAAGAGATGGATGATTATTTGTGAGATCTGTTACAATCTTTCTGATATCACTCTCTTCTCCTTTCTTTTCTTGAATCGGCACCCCCCAATAATCAGCCACCATCATGAGTTCTGTATAGGGAATTTCCCTCAGAGGAGTAAGACAGGGTACCGGAAAGGTCTGATCAGAACATATGAGAGAACAACAGTCTCCGGATAATAACGAAGATAGGACCTGTTCCGCTTCATCATCAAGAGTTAATGCCTGCACAATCCTGTCTGAACCAGAACTGGTAACGACTTCCGTAATATGCTCATATTGCAGATATTCCTCCCTGATGGTGATTCCGGAAGGTAATGGTACCTGATTGGATGGGGAGTCCTGGTGATTACATCCGGAGTTGATATGAAGAATGACAAATTCCATATTCGGACGATTCCCAACGATACATCCAAGAATGTAGAGGAGGAGATATCTGGCGGAGCCGTCCCAGATTATTGAGAGAACCGGTTTTTTACCAAGCCCTCCCTGAATCCGGATAGTTCTTTTTGTTCGAATTAAAATATCGGCAGCAAGATGTGTAGCGCACAAGTGTCGTCCTGAATACCGTTGAAATAACACAGATGGTTCCCGACATCTGCTACATGGTTCTGACAACACCCTGCCCTTGAGGTTCATGTGGTACATAATGCATACTGAATCTTTTTTTATGTACCCTCTGACCGATACAATGCACTATAACATACCATGATAAAACCATAAGCAAATGCACCTCTCGGCAGACCATATAAAATCCCTCCATAAATATGAACTTCGCATCCTTCAGTCCATTGAGTTCCTCATGGGCAGATTCTCCTGGGTGCCGGAAGAAGAACTGGTTCGCAACACACGACTGTCTGCAAATGAAGTTCATTTCAGAATCTCAAAACTGATGGAAAAGGGAATGGTCAAATTTTCGCAGGTTCCATATCCAGGATACTGCCTTGTTTTTAATGGATATGATACACTTGCAATCGCTCACCTGGTCAAAAAGGGAATAATTAGTGCCCTTGGATCCTGCATCGGGGAAGGAAAAGAATCAAGAGTATATGAAGCACTTGGGACCGGCCCTGTCATCCTTAAATTACACAGGATTGGCCAACGATCATTTCAAACGGTGCGAAAAGGGAGGAATTATCTTCCTGAAAAACAGCACTGCCCCTGGGTAATTGCATCGCATTTCTCTGCAGAACAGGAATACATGGCCTTATGCACATTACAGAACCATGTGCGAGTACCGACGCCGTTAATAATGAACCGTAATGTAATCGCGATGACATATATCACCGGTGACCGACTTTCTGAGTGTACTCTTGACAATCCAAAAGAAGTCCTTGAAGAGATCTTCCTACAATTGCAGGCGGCATATAAACGTGGGTTTATCCATGGTGATCTTTCCGAGTACAATGTGATGTTTGATGGAGAGCAGATCTGGATCATCGACTGGCCTCAATGGGTTTCACCAGACCATGAAAATGCAGAGGAAATCCTGGATCATGATCTTGAGACCATCACAAAATTTTTCTCCCGACGGTACCGGATTTCTTCTGATATGAAAGATGTGAAAAAACTGGTGACCGGGTGCTGATTTTCGGAATAGATCTTATTACCGGATCAGTCCGTTCCCGGACAGTTCAGCCGAAATATGCCCTGGTTATTCATGACGAAGGAGAGATTGTAAAAGAACTTGCAGTCTCCCTTCACCGGTTGGTTCAACTTATTCACCGGTATCAGCCAGATATCCTTGCAGTAGACTCGGTCCAGGAGATTGCCCCGCATACCCAGGATCTCTATAGGTTTTTGGAACTTCTTCCATCAAAGACACGACTCATTGTTGTAACAGGAGGCGATCGACAGATTGGTCTTATTCAGGTCGCTGCACGGTATAATATCACGTTTGACAAGTTTGATCCATATGCAGAAGCCAGGGCAGCAGCTCAGGTTGCATTCCATGGAGCAGGTGTTGAGGTCGTTGCATTTGAGAAAGAAACTGAAATCACCATAACAAGAAACCGATCTCCAGGGAAAGGAGGATGGAGTCAGAACAGGTATGCCAGGAAAATTCATGGAAATGTTCTCAGGTATGCGAGGGAAGTTGAGCACGAACTTCAAAGTAGGGGTCTCTCGTACTGGAAAAAAGAATATAAGGCATTTGGAGGAGTTTCACGGGTTACATTTCATGTCAGGGAAGAACGCGACCAGATTCCGGTTTCATCTTCAAGAGGTGGTGATGTCCAGATCCGGCTTTCAGGAAAACGTCTGGACAGGATCCAGTACAGACCAGTTTCTGCCCGTCCCAAGTACCTGATAGTCGGAATTGATCCTGGCACTACTATCGGAATTGCAGTCATTGATCTCAACGGTGAGTTGATTAAGGTTCAAAGTTCCCGACAGATGACCATGGCCGATGTCATTGAGCTTATCTGGTCACTAGGAAAACCAATCATTGTCGCCTCTGATGTTGTGCCGATGCCTTTTACCGTTGAGAAGATCCGCAGGGCATTTCAGGCAGTCCCATTTACACCACGGCAGGATATTCCGGTAGAAACCAAATATGAACTCGCCGGAAAATTCGGATATGGCAATGACCATGAACGGGATGCCTTAACTGCTGCTCTTGAGGCCTTCAGGTTCTGGAAACATAAATTTTCAGGGATATTAAAACGCGTTCCCCAGAGCGTCGATCTGGACGAGGTAAAAGCAGGGATTATAAAAGGGCAATCCCTTGAAAAAATCCTGTCAGATAGGAAAGAATCGCCGGCCAAACCTGAAGAAAAGAAACCAGAAATATCTCTTGACACATCCGATGAACGGGTCAGAATCCTGGATGGAAAGGTAAAAGACCTCAGAATTCTCGTCTCTGATCTCCAGAAGGAGATTATGGATCTGAAAAAGCAGAACCAGAAATTATCTCGGCAGCTGACAGGCATGAAAGCTGAACGACAGAAGAATCTGAATGCCGAACCCGAAGTTATCAAACGGGAGCAGATAATTGCAAATCTCAAACACCGGCTCAGACAGGAAGAACGTAACAATAAAAAACTTCAGCGCCGGCTCAAGCGAATGAAAGAGACTACAGATGAGGTGAGGCCGGAAGGAACACGGGTGATAAAAGTGCTTCCAGATCTCTCCCGCGATAGTGTGCGTATTTTGACTGAGCGAGTCGGCATTCAACCTGGTGACATCCTCTATATCAGAACACTGGCAAAATGGGGGAAAGGGATAGTCCATGAAATCACCAAAGCCGGTATTGAAGCAGTCATCCTGAATGAAAAAGCAGCAGAAACCTTGAGCAGGGAACTCAGAGATGTGTTCCTGCAGGAGTCACTTCCCCTTCTGTTGTCAACAGATCTGCAGATTCAGATAAAAGGAGATTTGGGAACCTGTGATGAAGAAAAATTTGCTGATGCTCTTGATGGATGGAGTGATGAGCATGAAAAATTCCTAAAAGAAAAGAGTGAAGAGATGCTTGAAGATCTGATGAAAGAGTATCTTGCCGAACGTGAACGAAAGGTGCGGTGATGGATGACCGTGCATTACTCAACATAATCCGCCCGGTATGTGGCAGAGAAACCTGTAGCGATGACTGTGCTATTCTCCCTCTTTCCTGTGGGACTCTTGTGACTTCAACCGATATGCTTCATGAACGTTCAGACTTTCCCCAGGGAATGACCGACTGGCAGATAGGATGGATGTCTGTTGCGGTAACTATCAGTGATATAGCCGCCATGGGAGCACAGCCGATTCAGATTCTTCTGGCAATAGGTCTGAACACCGAAGAGCGTCTTTCAGGTATTGTTTCTGGGGCGCAAGCCTGCTGCAGAAAGTATGGCGCAACCTATGCTGGTGGTGATCTGGATGCCCACACAGAACTTACCCTCGTCTCTACCGGCATTGGGATCATAACCGATGGAACACCGGTACGAAGAATAGGAGCACATGTGGGGGATTGCATCTGCGTAACCGGAACCCTGGGCAGGGCAATTCTCGGACTTTCAGGGGATAAAAGGTACTGGAAAGATCTCTGTGAACCACAGCCCAGAGTTCATGAGGGAATAGCAGTCCGGACTGCTGGTGGGACCGCTATGATGGATATCAGTGATGGTCTAGCCATCTCACTCTATGACATAGCCAGTGAGTCAGGAGTTGGAATGGAAATATCCTCAATTCGTATTCCTCTGCCTCTTGATGCTGAGCGTGAGAAGGCATTAGAAGCAGCCTTGTTTGGAGGAGGGGATTTTGAGCTTCTCTTTTTTATTCCGGAAAACGCCACATCCACCTTATCCATTCCTTTTTCAATCATCGGAAAAGTAACCGAAGGATCAAATATCACAATGGATGGAGAAATGCTTCAAAAAAGAGGATACCTTCACCACTGGTAAGAGAAACGCCAGTAGTTCCAGTTATTGGAAAAGTAGGTCACTCCCTGATACAAAGAGTCATAAACCCGGGCAATATAGAGATTTTCTCCAATCTTTTTAAAGTACGGGAATGATTCATTCACTTTTCCCATTTTGTACAGTGTCTTTCCCATGCCATACTGAGCATCACGGCTTTCAGGATCTAGTTCAAGTGCTTTGGAGAAGTCATCATATGCCTTATCAAGTTTGTCAATCTTCTGATACGCTGCTCCCCGGTTTACGTAGAAGACTGACTGATTAGGATTTATCTTTAGTGTTTCGTTGAATGCATCAATAGCACCATAGTAATTCCCCTGCTGGAACCGGGCAAATCCAAGGTTTGTCCATCCCTCAGTATTACCTGGTTCAATCCGTACCACCTCCCGGTATGCATCTTCTGATATTCCATACTCTTTCGCGAGATCAGCCGCATACCCCTTCCTCATCCAGGCGATGGTAATATTTGGATTATCAGAAATTACCCGATCATAATAGTGGACAGTATCGTACGCCTGGTTTAATTGTCGCATTGCTTCTACCAGATATTTGAATGCATCCTCATAGAGGGGATTTATTTGTAAAGCAGTCTCGAATGCTTCCTTTGCCACATCATACTGTTTATTGACTGAGGCAACATCACCGAGCAGGTACCATGCATCTACTGAATACGGAGACAACTTAGTTGCTCTGGTAGCAGAGGCTTGTGCATCATCACGTTTTCCTAAAGCAAGCTCTGCACGTGCTTTCTGCATCCAGGTTGCTGCATCATCCGGATTGATCCGGGATGCATTATCAAACCGGTACAAAGCATCCTGATACCTTCCTGATTGCATAAGCAAAAATCCGACATTTGTGATAGTGATTGGATCGAATGGATCAATCTTCAGCGATTGATTAAAAGCATCAAAAGATGCCTCTAACTTCTTCAGATTCGCATATGAAAATCCAAGGTTTGCCCAGACATCTGGATTGCTCTGGTTTCTCATCAATGCACTTCGGGATATTGCGGCCGATTCTTCAAATTCTCCAAGAACATTCTGGACTCGTGCAAGAGCAATCAGAAGATCAACGTTTTTTGGATCGTTTTTCACCAGTTGAGCATAGATTTCTTTTGATTCTTTAAATTTCCCGGTTTTTTCAAGAAGATCTGCCTGAATATATAAATTATCAGTATTATCCGGAACAAGTGTATTCAGCTGCCCATATGCAACTGCAGCCTCTTCAAGCCGGTTAGAAAGCCGGAGCATTTCCCCAAGCCGCTTCCATGAATGAGCATCCTTCAGATTCTGTTTCAGCGCATTGTCGTACGCTTTGGCCGCTTCGTTATACCTTCCAACGTTGTATAACAATTCAGCCTGCTTTACATATATGTCAGAATTCTTTCGGGTGAGGTTTACTGCAATTCCATACTCATAGAGTGCAGATTCAGTTTCATTCATCCCGGCATAGACATCACCAAGTTCTGAATGTGCAGCAGCATTCCCGGGATCCAAAACTACAGCCTGATTCAAATCATTGATGGCTTCAGATAAATTACCTGTTCGTGCATATGCTGCCCCTCTTCCTACGAAAGCAGTGCTGTTATTAGGATTTAGTAAAAGAACATGGGAAAAGGTCGTAATTGCCTCCAGATCCTTTGTTTGATTCGCCAGAAGATCAGCAGTTTTCAGCCAGAGACCTGGATCTGAATCATCTAGTTTTATGGCTGCGTCATACAGGGATATCGCTTCACTGACACTACCATTCTCTGCTTTATCCTGAGCAAGAAGTGTCAGATTTGAAGAGACATTTGACACATTAATAGGCCGGTCTTCAACACATCCACATATGAGCAGGAATCCTGTCAGAAGGGAAATGGAGAGTACATGTATTAGAATACGATTTCTGCTTTTATTTTCCATTCGTATCAACAAAAAAGATTAAAATCCAGTATTATAGGGGACACTATGTACCAGGTAATATGCCCCGTTTATATCAAGCGTTTCCTTGTAACCACGTTCTGTCAGGAAGCCCTGTGAACTATTGTACAATGTTATTTCATTTGCAGTAAAGGATGCACTCCCAATTGCACCATCAGCACCAGAGGGCATTTCAACCCGGTTTCTCGGCTCCGGATACCAACCTTCAGGGACTTCCTGCCTGACACCAGAACCACGTTCATGAACAGTTATGTAATCAAGTTCACGATCTATACTGGACCACATAAAATCGGTCATTTGTCCCCGACTTGTATTCCGGTATTCGGTCATCGGAGTTTCGTAGGTGTAATTGGAATAGAGAGTCAGAGTGACGTCATATTTTCCAGGTTCCCGATAGGTATGTATGGGATTTTTATCAGTTGATGTGTTGCCGTCGCCAAAATCCCATACTCGTCCATCTGCAAATCCATAACTGACATCATAGAACCGTACCCGGAATGGCGCATCTCCTTCAGTCCTGTCTGAAGTGAAATCTGCAGCAATTGTAGAGATGACATACTCATCATATGAGGGGTGGCATCCACGGGTAAATCCAGGTGGAGAGGGAAGCATTGATGGTTTTAAGGTATATGCAGCATGCACCGTTGTGCTAATCAATATCATGATAACACATAATCCGAGAACGTATCTCCACCAGGCAGATGTCATAATTTAATTCCTGAGGTATAGGTAAAGGACTTCATAAAGTTTACAATTGCGCCACTGACCATTGACGAATCACGCCATTCATTTCTTGCAGATTCATTGTGATGAATTCCCCTGGCCTCAAGGATACTCCCCCTGAAATCAGTGCGAACGGTCCCAATAGCAGCGTCAGAACCATTAATTGGAGAGATACTTACCATGTATTCCACACCGGCCGGACCGGCATCATCCCCGACAGCCCGGATTTTGAGCTTCGATTCCATCGCAAATGACTGCATATTAACAAGACTCGTTGATCCACTCACATGATCATCAAAAGCCGGAGAGACTGACCAGGAGTCTGCACTAATGAGAACAGGTGTAAAGAGGATAAAGAGTATTGTGGAGATGAAAACGCGAATATGCGTCATGTAATTCACGCTCATCTGGTTTGTCAGACAGTTCTAATATGTTTCCTGCCGGAGATCAAGTAGGGGAGAGACCAGAAGTCACCGTAAATGATTTTCCAAAGGTGAATATCTGCCCATCTACCGTTGTTTTATCCTTAACCTGCTTTGTTGAAGAGAGGTTTGTACTATTCGTCGGTGCTCCCTCTTCATTAGTCATAACAAATTCGGTACTTGCTGATCCTGCTGCATAAGGTATTCCAGATGACATATCCGGATGAATTCCTATAAGATAGCGAAGCTCAGCAGGTATTGTATTATCTGTTCCTACTGAACGTGCACGAGCCATCGTTGCAATCTGTCCGGTAGTCATGTCAGTTGCAGATGCACCTTTGTAATAACTGTTAAAGCCACCGACATAGTCACCAATGATCTCAGCAACAAGCGGATTTCGGACTGAAAGATTGTTTTGAGAATAATTACCGGATGTGTACATCTCAAGAGAATCAGAAGATGACATCTTACTTCCTATTTCCGGGTCAGTAAGATATGTAGAGACTATTTTTGAGTCTACATTGAAGGCACCTTTTTGTTGTGGACCCTCATCTATCTTCAGACCTTTACTTTGCGCAAGATATCCTCCGTTTGTTGTCATATCATTTTTATATACAACGGATGAAACCCGCTCACCATCATAGAGGAAACCGCCCTCATGTGCTCCATGACTTGTTGTTTCCAATTGGTAGGTCTGATGAGAAGACATTGAACCTATCACTTCCAGATAGGTCTCGGACGGAATCTGTCTGTTTGTAGTATTTGTTCCATTCGGAAGAATATCTGCCGTCACAGCAGAGATGAGAATGAAAGAGAGACAGATACTGACTAGAAAGGTGATCTTATGATTCATGAACGGCACCGGATTATCTTCATAGATATTGGAATGATTACTATAGAAGATTGCCGGAAAATGAGAACGCCCAGATCGGAATTCGAATCCGAGTCGTCGGCGTGACAGGCCGACATGATAGGCCACTACACTATCTGGGCTAGGCATATCCCGCCTCCCGGATTTGAACCGGGGACATCGCGGTAGCTGCGCTTTTGCCTCATGCGGCAATTCAGTCTACAGCCGCGCACTCTACCAGTCTGAGTTAAGGCGGGATTGTGCTCTAATAGGTGGTAGTTGTCAACATATATAGATTTCGGACTTCACACCCCTGAAATTTTTTTCCCGCTGTACCCTCCTGAAGCATACACCATCACAATAAAAAAACATCTATTACAAGACAAACGGAATACTTACTCACAGGTTAGTCTTCATGACGGGAGTTCCAGACATTCTTTGGCTTGAGGAGATCCGAAAAGAGGATATCCCATCAGTTGGCGGAAAAGGTGCCTCACTCGGGGAAATGGCCTCAATCGGGCTGCCCGTTCCCCCGGCTTTTGTCGTTACCAGTCAGGCATTCAGACGATTTTTAGTTCAGACAGGCCTTGAAAAGCCCCTCTTTGAATTATTAGAGTCCCTGGATGTGGATGATAATGATTTGCTTGAATCTGCGGCACAAAAAGCCAAGGATCTGGTTCATAAGGCAAAAATGCCTGATGATATTAAAAGTGAGATCAGCATCGCATATGAAAAACTCTCCCGTACAGGAGAGATTGTAGCTGCCCGGTCTAGCGCGACTGCAGAGGATCTGCCGGATGCTAGTTTTGCCGGACAGCAGGAGACTGTTCTCAACATCAGGGGTATTGAAAACCTCCTGAATGGAATACAGACATGTTGGGCTTCTTTGTATGGAGCTCGTGCTATCTATTATCGCTCCAAACAGGGGTTTGATCACCATATTGTGAATATTGCAGTGGTTGTTCAACAGCTCATCAACTCTGAGAAGGCTGGTGTCTTATTCACCTCTCATCCGGTAACCGGAGAATCTCTGACAATCATTGAAGGATCCTGGGGTCTTGGTGAAGCCGTAGTATCCGGTGCAGTATCCCCTGATAATTATGTATTTGACAGACTGCTTGAGCGGACGACTGATCGTCTCATATCACCGAAAATAATTGAAATTGTAGCCGACGGCAATTACGGCACTATCACCAGGGATGTTGAAAAGTCCCGCCAGGAGATGCAGGTCTTATCTGATGATGAAGTGAAAAGACTTGCAACATATGGTATTGTTTCTGAAGAGCACTATGGAATTCCTCAGGATATGGAATGGGCGATTGTCGGAGATAAAATATTTATCCTCCAGTCCCGCCCCATAACAACCATAAAAGGAGTCGGAGCCGTGAAAAAAGAAAATAACACTGGTTCTGCTGATGCAGTCATTCTGCAGGGACAGGGTGCATCACCAGGAATTGCAAGTGGTCCGGTAATCATCATTGATGATGTCAAGGATATCGGGAAGGTCAAAGAAGGTGACATCATGATCACCAGGATGACAAATCCCGATATGGTTCCTGCAATGCGAAAAGTTGCTGCCATCGTCACTGATGAGGGAGGAATGACCTGTCATGCAGCAATCGTCTCACGAGAACTTGGAACTCCGGCAGTCGTCGGAACCAGGAAGGCTACACAGATTCTCAAAGATGGGCAGGTAATTACCGTTGATGGTGAGAAGGGACTTATTTACGAGGGAGTGATCGCCCAACAGGTTCCTGTTGTAGGTTCTGCCCAGGTTCAGATCGCTTCTGCTCCGGCAAAAATTATCACGGCGACCTCTGTAAAGGTGAACGTTTCAATGCCTGAAGCAGCCCAGCGGGCAGCAGCAACCGGTGCTGATGGAGTGGGCCTCTTAAGAATTGAGCACCTTATCCTTGGTCTGAATAAAACGCCAAACTGGTATATCCAGAATCACCGTGAAGAAGAATTCATTTCAGAACTTATGAATGGCATTAAAGTCGTCCTTGATTCTTTCCCGGGAAAACCGGTATGGGTCAGAACCCTTGATGCACCAACCGATGAATTCAGAAATATGCAGGGAGGAGAGAATGAACCCATTGAGCATAACCCGATGCTTGGATGGCGGGGCATTCGAAGAGATCTGCAGAGTCCGGCCCAATTTAAACTGCAGATAGACACGTTCAAACGTCTCTGGGATCTCGGATATGACAATCTTGGAATAATGTTCCCGATGGTCTCTCATCCACGAGAATTCATCAAAGCAAAAGAACTCTTCAGACAGGCCGGAGTAGATGTTGAGAACGTGGATCTTGGTATCATGATCGAGATACCGGCAAGTGCCGTCCTTGTTGATGATTTCATCAAAGCAGGGATCAAATTTGCTTCATTCGGAACCAATGACCTGATCCAATATACCATAGCCATTGATCGGAACAATGAAAACGTCACGGATATGTACTGGCCCAAGCACCCGGCTGTGCTCGCTCTGATTGATCAGGCAATACAGGCATGTAGAAAAGGCGGCGTTGAAGTGTCTATCTGTGGACAGGCCGGAAGTGAGCCAGATATGGTCACCTGGCTTGTTGAGCACGGCATTACCAGTGTCTCCTCCAATATCGATGCAATCCCAAAGATCCGCGAAACGGTTGCACGGACTGAACAGCGGATCATCCTTGACGCGGCGAGAAGACCTTATGGATGCTGAAGGCCTTTCAGCCGACGAACTTTTTTGTTTTCTCAAGGCGAAGCGAAACGAGGATAGATCCTATTCCCATATCCTCTCTTCCATGTGCACAACCCCACATCCAGTCGCAGTGCAGGCACATAATCTGTTCATGGAAACAAATCTTGGAGATCCGGGGTTATTTCCGGGAACTGCACAACTTGAAGACCATTTAATCAGGTGGTTTGCTGATCTTTATCAGGAGCCATCTGCCGGGGGATGTACAACATCAGGGGGAACGGAGTCAAATATTCAGGTTCTTCGGTTTTGTAAAAAAACAAAGCAGGTTAAGAATCCAAATATTATCGTCCCGGCCTCAGCGCATTTCTCATTTGAGAAAGCATGCGGGATGATGGATGTTGAGATGCGTGTTGCCCCAATTGATGACCAGTACCGAATGATACCTGATGCAACCGGTGAACTTATTGACAAAAACACATGCTGTATAGTGTCTGTTGCAGGAACTACAGAATATGGAATGACTGATCCCATACCAGCTCTTGGGAAACTTGCGGAACAGGAGGGAGTGCATCTTCATGTTGATGCTGCATTTGGGGGATATGTGCTTCCATTTATCGATCATGCACCACCATTTGACTTTTCTGTCCCCGGTGTCGGATCAATATCAGTCGATCCCCACAAGATGGGAATGAGCACAATTCCATCAGGAATTCTGATGGTTCGGGATGAACGGGTATTTTGCAACCTGCTTGTTGAAACACCATATCTGACAACAAAACAGGCATACAGTCTGACCGGAACACGGCCTGGTGCGTCAGTTGCAGCAGCATATGCTGTAATGGCATATCTAGGACGAAAAGGAATGAAAGCACTTGTCACCGGATGTATGGAGAATACCAGAAGACTCATTGAAGGGATGGAAGCGTTCGGAGTGCCACGAAAAGTTACACCTGATGTAAATGTCGCAACTTTTGATCATGTCAGCGTTCCTTCCCCCTGGACAGTCTCGTACACACGGAAGGGCGACCTTCGGATAGTGTGTATGCCACATGTAACCCGTGATGTTGTCGAGTCATTCCTCACAGACTTTGGAGAATCGTATGTTTCCCATTCTAACTAATTCACTTATTACCTGCCCCATTGTTAAAAAAGGTGAATACAATTATTTTGTTCATCCTATCACCGATGGAATTCCTGATATCGACCCCGGACTGCTCCGGGAGATAGCCGTCGGTATGATCCGCCTTCTGGACCTTGCAGATGTGAAGTATATTGTGACTGCTGAAGCCATGGGAATACCAATTGCAACAGCGTTGTCTCTCATGACCGATATTCCGGTGAACATTATCAGAAAACGAAGATATAATCTGCCTGGAGAGTGTGATGTCTGTCAGGTGACCGGATACTCAAAGGGAGAGATGTACATAAACGGAATTTGCCCAGGTGATCGGGTAGTCATTGTTGATGATGTCATCAGTACCGGAGGCACAATGAATGGGATCATTGCCGCTCTGGAGAGTATCGGTGCTGATATTGTTGATATCGGATTTGTTATAAAGAAAGGAAACCCGACCCTTTCACGTCCGTATTCCTATCTTGTCTCCATTGAAGTAACCGATTCGGTGAGAGTAGTTGATCAGACTTCCTGACCTTCATAACCGGCTTGCTTCTCATGGATACCATACAATAGCACTTCAAGCACCGGAGGGACTGAAACGCCTCCTTCCCCGTCTTGCACAGGATCTGCAAAACCTCGGATATGAAGTAATTATAAGTGGTGATCCCTGTTATGGTGCCTGTGACCTGGATCTCAATGCCCGTGATTGTGCTGATGTATTGGTTCATATAGGTCATACCCCGGTGGATGAAACCGATCGGGTTATTTATGAACCCTGGCCTGTTGATGGTGATATTTCAGTAATTAACGAAGCCATCCCAAGGTTGACCGGAAAAAAGGTGGGACTGGTCACCACCGTCCAGCATATCCATCTCCTTCCAAAAGTAGTAGAACTCCTATCAAACGCCGGAATTGAATCAGTTGTCGCCGAGCCATCATCACGGACACCATGTCCTGGTCAGGTCCTGGGGTGTTCATTTCATGCAGCCCGAAAGGCTGGAGCTGACGAGATATTGTTTCTCGGGACCGGACTATTTCACCCAATCGGAATAAAACTGGCGACCGGGGCACGGGTAATTGCATGTGATCCTATAACCGGGAGAATTGAAGAGCCGGATGCAGATCGGTTACTCCGGGTGCGTTTCGGCCTTATCCAAAAAGCAAAAGAAGCACATTCTTACGGAATTATTGTTTCATCAAAGACCGGTCAGTGTAGATCAGACCTATCAGACCATCTCTGCAGTCTTTCTAAGAGAGCATACAAAATCATGCTTAGAGAGGTCACACCCGACCAACTGCTCAACATGGGATTTCCCTGCTATGTAAATACTGCATGTCCCCGCCTTGCCTATGATGATCAAATCAGGTTTTCTGTTCCGGTTCTAACGCCGGCGGAGTTTGAGATTGTTTGTGGATTTAGGGATTTTGCAGATTATGAGGTAGACGAAATATCATGAAACTCCGACAACTCGAGATGCTTTTACAGAGGGTATCCGGGTTTAATAATCCATCTGCAGAACGGGAACAGTACCAGACTCCTGCCCCCCTGGCAGCTCGTCTCCTTCATATGGCAATGCTTGCAGGTGATATCTCCGGACGGACGGTTCTTGATCTTGGGTGTGGAACTGGTATCCTTGCAATAGGCGCTGCATTGCTTGGAGCGGATGTCGTGGCTGTTGAAGATGACGGAGAAGCTATCAGGATTGCAGAAGCAAATGCTCATGATCTCGGATGTAATATCAGGCTCATCCAGATTGATATAACAGATCCTCAGGCCATGACTCTTATTCCAAAAGGAGACACAGTTATCATGAACCCGCCCTTTGGAGCACAGACTGAGCATGCAGATCGCCCGTTTCTTGATATGGCACTTACAAAAGCAGATATAACCTACGGAATCTTTAACGCCCGATCCGAGCAATTCATCAGAGAATTTATCCAGGGTAGAGGGGAAATTACCTCATCCATACTTGCCGGACTTACCATACCACGGACTTTCTGGTTTCACTCCAGGGATCGGCATGAAATACCTGTTGAAATCCATGTAATAAAAAGAAAATAACAAAAACTATTTTGGCAGATTTCTCTGCTGGATATTACTGTAATGAGAATTAATCCTTAACGAGGATAAATCCGATACCGGCAAGCATAATACCGGCAAGCAGAGCAATGATTCCGATAGCTCCCTTCACAACGTTGATAACATCAGGCAGGAAAAACCAGATTCCATAGGCACCAGCAATAACAAGGATGATACCAACAATTAACATTCCAAGGCCCATTTTATCCATTTTTTGAATCCTCCAATCAAATATACAATACTCGTTTGTTCCAAAGATATTTATAAACTAATATGTATGAATATTTTTTCTCGCTAATTTAAGAGTTTTTTACCATCAGTCCGGATACTCAACCAGCATACATACTTCAAGGTCAGCTCCCTTCGCGAGCAGGGAAACCATTTCCCGGGGTATGGTACTAGCGGTATGATCTGAAAGTACCCCAATAGTCCGGTTACAGGTAAAGGACGACCGCCTCCATACCAGATCTGTTGGATGAGTAAGGGTAAGGTTCGGATCTCCCTGTGAACGGATCTCTATCATGTGCGGACCACATGTGAGCGTCGTGACTAGCACATGATCCTGATGCCTTAACGCAGCACAGAAACTGCGACTGAGATCTGTTGCACCTTTTTTTGCTCCCACTGCAATGATACAACTACCTGCCAGAGAAAGTTCGTCTTCTTTTGTTATCTCAAAAGTAGTGCGATGTGTTGCCGTTACATTCGAGTGTCCATGAGCAATGAAATACTCCTCTTCCCTGACCATGTATTTACACACTCTCTTCCATGTGTAATCAATGGATCTGGTAGACATCTATTGCACTACATGTAAAGAAGAGACAGAACAGGAGGTTCTGAGCGAATCACGCGATCTCATCACCCGCTGCACCGTGTGCGGACTGACATCCCGAAGACCTCTCCCACCTGAACCTGAACCGGTTTTTGTAAAGACCATTGTGAGCCGGGAAGCTGAATCCTACGTTGGAAAAGCCGAACTCATGAAAGGTGAAGTTGTCGAGGTTGGAGATTATATCGTTGCGGAGAGAGATGATGGTGAAGGCGCCGGAGTCGAAATTATGTCTCTTGAAGTAGGAGACAAACGAGTTCAGAAAGCAACCGCAGAAGAGATTGATACCATCTGGTCACGTGCTATTGATGAGGTGATCGTCAGGATTTCTGTTCATGATGGGAAGAAGACTATCCCTATGTACGTTGCCTGTGACGGAGATGACCGGTTCACTATCGATGAGATCGTCTCAATTGATCGGGTTCGTGCCAGAATCGACCATATCTGCTTAAGAAACGGAATAATTCAAAGAAGAAAAGGAAAATATGAGATTGCAAACCGCATAAAGCGGATATATGCCTACCGGCTTTAACCGGTTTTTTATGAAGTTGTCAGTTTGGCCAGTATAATCTCAACGGTTGGATATCCGTAATTTAACGTAATGTTGGCTGCATCCCGGTCAACCACCGTGGCAGTTCTGATATACGATGCCGGAGTTGCATTGTCCAGTGGGATCTGCGGCTGGTCAATAAAGGCAAGTGGAACCTGATCTCCAACCTGAACATTTGCAAAACTCTCACCTGAAATATTCACGAACTGTTCCATACTCATCTGCCTGGACATCTGTCCTGCATACGGGTAGGTCAGGATCTTTGAATCACCAACACCCATACCAGCGATGGAATTACTGATCATATCGATTTCAGGGCCAAAGAGACCAAACTCCATGACTCCGTATTCATTGTACGGATTGATAACCTGGATCGGGACAAGGTCTTCACCGGAAGAAACATTTACTCTGACCGGAAGTGAATTTGCCTTAAAGGTCATGACACTTGGATCCTGGGCCTTTGTTATGACAGAAAGGACACTGGTTACAACCGGACGGTCCTGCGCGTCACGGAAGGTAAAATCAACGAGAGCGGTGTTCCCCGGCTTTGCCTGAGTGAAGATGTTCAGCCATGACATTCCGAACATTGATACAATCATAAAGACAGCCATCAGAACACAAACTGCGACAATTCCAATTTTCGTCCAGTTCATCTCTTCCTTTTTTTCTGAAGGCTGGTGGCGGAATCCTTTCATTCCTATTACGTAATCCCTGCCGGAAGATAAAGGATGCAACTGTTTACTGTCAAAGAGATCTGTTCTTGTATTCTCCTCATTCTGCCACCTTTTGAAACGATGAATTCATACCTGCAAAGGGTGAGTAGATTCGTATGGAAAAAAAGAGGGTCCGTGATTACATGACCACAGACGTGGACACCGTCCCTTTGACGGGAACCGCGCGAGAGGTCATCCATGCAATCAGGGTCACCTCTCATGATGGCTTTCCGGTAGTAGACGGAAACATTGTGGTGGGATATATTGCAGCCAGGGATCTTTTGTTTGTTCATCCTGAAACACCGGTGAAGGAGATCATGAGTCATCATCTCATTGTGGCAGATCCTGAAATGGCAATTAGTGACGTAGCACGGGTAATTATCAGGTCTGGTATTCAGAAACTGCCAGTTGTCAATGAGAAGAATGAACTCCTCGGTATCATCTCGAACACAGATGTTGTGCGATCCCAGATAGAGCATGTTTCACCGGAAAAAGTCTACAAGCTCATGGATACCATCGAACGACTCCATGAAATAAAGCCACACCTTTCAAAAGGGCCGGTTCAGGTTCATACTCTTCTCCCAACCCAGTCCAGAATTTATATGGATGAACTGGAAGGACGGATTTATGAGATCAAAAAGGGACTTGCAGAGCCGGTTATTGTGATTAAAAAACCTGGCAGGCTCATCCTTGTTGATGGGCATCACCGTGCAGTTGCTGCAAGACGGCTTGGCATTAAAATTCTTGAGGCATATATCATCGAGATCATGGAAAACCTTGAACTCGGACTTGAACGGACAGCAAAAGCTATGAACCTGAAGACCATCGATGATATCCAGATCATGGACTATGCCCGTCACCCGCTCATTGCCGGAACTCACCGGTTTGGAGGGATTGGAACAGCTCCTTCTGATCTGGATCAGGATCCTTCACACCGGGTATCATAAGAGTCATTCAGCATATGTTCGGTCACGGTAGTGCCATCAGCAATAACCATATCAGGCCATATTCGGGTGTTTGAATGAACCGTCACCCGGTTCCGGATAACAGTTCTTGGACCGATGACCGAACCATGTTCAATACTGCATGAGTCACCAATCATTGCTTCATTGTCTATGATTGCACCAGAAACCGATGTTCCCTGCCCGATAACCACCCGGTTATACAACGTGGAAGATAAGACGCGGACATTATTTCGAATAATACAATTTTTACCAATTGATGTATACGGACCGATGAGAACATTGTCCCCAATAGATGTGCCACTTCCAATCGCAACCGGCCCGACGATTCTGCTGTTATGACCAACATAAATTGATCCACCAAAATCTACCGGGCCTTGAATATTGGCATTTTTAATATCCATATCACCGGAGATGTTCGCATAACTCATCTCCTGAAGTTTCCATTTTTCTGCAAGTCTGAGTGATGCAGGGCTCCCCACATCTGACCAGTTCCCCCGTGCAAGCCATCCATCCAGCAACATCCCCTTTTCCATCAGGAGCGGGAAGAGATTTTTTGCGAAATCAAATTTGGTATTGTCAGGAATGTAATCAAAAATATCTGGTGAGCAGACATACATACCGGTTGATGCAAGATTGGAGAAAATTTCACCAGGCCCTGGTTTTTCTCTAAATCGCCTGATTCGATTATCAACATCAATCTCCGCGATACCATATTCAGAGGGATCATCTACGCTAATCAGGCCAATGGTAATGATTGGAGAATGTTTGAGATGTTCTCGGTAAAATTCTAACAGGTTAATATCGGTTAAGTGGTCACCACCGACGACCAGGAAGGGTTTTTCTCCAAGAAGACCACGTGCATTTTTAACGCTCCCTGCGGTTCCGAGTTTTATTTCTTCGTACACATAACTTATTTTTGCACCAAACAGGGCTCCATCTCCAAGTGCCTGCTCAATGGCATCGCTCTTATATCCGAAGGTGATGATGATATCATGAAATCCAAGATTTGAGAGATGTGATACGAGATGTTCTATTGAAGGCTTATTGACGATTGGAATACATGGTTTTGGACGTTCAAAGGTGAGCGGGCGAAGACGGGTTCCTTCGCCTCCACACATGATACAGACCTTCATATCGATTATGTAGGCTTTCCGGACATTTAAGACCGCAGGAGAAATCCCTACTTAAAAAAGTTACAAACTATCCAGGCTGACCGAGTCAAAGTCCTGAACAACTTCTGATATTTCTTTCACACCAAAAGCGGTTTTTACCGCGGTAATCTCGAGATCTGATGCAATCGCACACATATAATCCAGCACATCAATGGAGAGTTCTTTCTTCATTTTACTCTGTTTGAGTTGCTCAACCAGATGTCCAATCATCTCGACATCTTCACCACGAAGTTTGGCAAGGCTTATGACACACATATATATCCGGGTAAGATTCCTGTCGGTACCCGTGATTGTGTCAAAGAAATTCTTCAGAACCTGGGCCTGATACACCTCGCCGCCCATAATTAAACCATTATATTAATTCAGTAGTATAAAAAGGTGCGGATTTATTTTGCAGTGCTCACAATCTTTATGATATCGCCATCTTTTAGGATTGCACTTTCTTTAATCCGCATTTTTGTCTTCGCATCAATAGCATACAAGAACCCGTTCCCGATGTCTGAGTGAACCTGGAATGCTAAGTCATGAGGAGTAGTACCTTTCTTCATCAGGAAGGCATCAGGAAGAACCCGTCCCTGTCCGTCAGTCAGATGGGTTTCATCTTCAACCGGGTACAGGACAATCATGTCAAGCAGATCAAACACTGCCCGGTTAATTATATCCTGAACTCCGGTACCACCATGCTCATCCATGTATGATTTCATCTTCATGAGACCTGCTTTCTGAGCCTCACTCAGTTTTCCTTCATCTGGAATTGAAAATGTCTTATCTCCCGGATGATAGGCGATCATCTGTGATGTAGCTGCAGTCCGCAGAGCCAACTCTGCTGCACCTGATGTCAGGATGGCACCAGATCCTTTTACCTTTTCAAGAAGTTCAGAAGAGGCAAGGTCGGCCTTATTACCTGCAATAATCATCGGTTTTGCTTTATGCATCAGGATCTTTGAAAAATCAATCAGATCACTGGCAGCAGTCAGCCTGAGCTCAATTCCCGCTTCCCGCTCAGCTTCCATCACATGTTCTTCCCTGATCGAGAGACCGGCAAGGATCTCGGCAAGACCTGCGTAAATTGAAAATGTACGTGACTGAGCCTGCCGCTGCATTTTTGGCCAGTGCTTTTCGATAATTCCATGCAGCCACATCGCCATCTCGGTCTTGAGCATCGGAATTTCCAATAATGGATCATGGGTACCGGGATTATCCGGGTTTCCTTCAATATCAGTACTTCCGCTTGCATCAATGACCTGAATAATGGCATCAGCCTGCCTGAGATGATCCAGGAACTGATTTCCAAGACCTTTGCCGGTATGGGCTTCAGGTACCAGGCCCGCAACATCAATCAGGTGGACTGCAATATACCTGATTCCATCTGCGCAAACACCGCAGCGATGCGCAAGTGTGCTGCAGGGGCAGGGAACTCTGACATAAGCCACTCCCCGGTTTGCGTCTATTGTCGTGAACGGATAATTGGCAATTTCAGCGGGAGCCATAGTTGCTGCCCGATATAAGGTTGATTTGCCACAGTTTGGTTTTCCAGCAAGTGCGAGGGTTATCATAGATGGTCCTCAAATCCCAGTGCGAACTAACAGGTATGTATGGGATACTGCACCAAAAAAGTGTATTATTTTGACAAACCCGGTGAGGCCAACAGTCGGGATGCGATCCGGATTGGTGCTGAGCGTGCTCAGGAACTTGGAATATCAACAATAATCGTGCCAAGTACAAGCGGGAGAACCGCACAGATTGCGTATGAAGAACTCAAAGGAACCCCTCTTCGCCTTGTGATTGTGACCCATGTCGTCGGATTTTCTTCGCCCGGTGTCTGGGAGTTTGATTCTGAAATTGCATCGTCACTACGAAAAGAAGGTGTTACCATAATAACCGGTACACATGTCTTATCCGGCCTGGAACGCGCATTTTCGTCATCTCCCAAAGTCGGCGGAGGATCCAGGAGTGAAGCAGTCGCACATGCTCTTCGAAAAGTGATCGCAGTCGGCCTGAAAGTCGCGATTGAATGTACCCTGATTGCAGCAGATCAGGGAACAATAAGTGTTCCTGATGAAGTAATTGCCCTCGGGGGTACAGGGTCTGGTGTTGATACCGTTTGTGTCATCAGGCCATCTCATACCCAACACTTTTTCGATCTACAGGTTCGTGAAATTGTAGCAATGCCAAGGGATCGGTAACAATGGTACTTGAAACATTGAAAAGAACACTCCATTTACTCATACACAGGCCTCTTCTCTGGATCTCCGGAGTCTACGCAGGGTGTATTGCAGCACTTGTAATCTGGCTCGAATTCACCGGAGGAATGTTTCTAGCGGGAAAAATAGCCATGCTTGCTGTCATCGCATTCCCATTTATTGTCGGGATAATGAACCATCATCTTATGACCGGAGACACCGATTTAAAAAATCTCATAACCACGGGTCTTCGAAATTACTTCCCTATTGTCCTTCCTGTAGTTATTCTTGGTGGAATGATTGTAATCATGGCATTACTTTTAAGCGTTCCTCTTTCGATTATGGGATATGGAAGCGATGAGTATGCTCTCACCGGCCTCATGCTTGGGATTTTAATACCTGCAATTCTCTTTTCAATCTACATCGACAATGTTGCAGTCTGTGAAAAAACCAGAATTTTTGATACTTTGAAACGAAGTCTGGAACTTGTTACCATCAAGCTCTCCACGTCAGTCGGTTTTTTTATCATCAGTGTAATCATGACCGTGATTGTGTCTCTCTTTGGAGCTTTTCTCTGGGGTATGATCCTTGCTGATCGATTTACTCAATTTATTGACATGAACCTGACAACACAGCAGGGAGTTTTTTCTCAGTACACTCTCACTGACTGGCAAGCCCTTATCGGTCCAGAAGGAACAATCGTTACATCATTGGTTTTTGGATTGGTTACTTTTATTCTGGTTCCTTTCCTGCTTACTTTCAAATATTCATGCTACAAAGAAGCAACACAGGAAGTAGTCACTATTCCTGGTGAATATGACGAAAAAGGAAGATGGTATAAGTACTAACCGGGTTTAACCGGAAAAAAATGAGACTATTGCCCAGAGGAGTGCGGTAACAAGTCCTCCCCCAAGGGTTGCGAGGAAATTTGTTCCAGCATTCCCCCACAAATGCTTATTTTCATATAATTCTCCGAGCAGACTGTCAAGATTTGTTCCGATAAATCCTCCGATGACAGCTGCAACAAAAATGGAAAAATCTGCGACACCAAGCAGAACTGCACTGGTTGACACAAAAACTGCACCAAATAGTCCGGCAAGTTCTCCAACAAAAGAGATGCCACCATTTGTTCCTTCCCGGACCGGCTGCATGGTTGTAATCAGCCTTGGTTTACCATAACAGACACCAATTTCTCCGGCGACGGTATCCGCTGCTGCGGTTGCAACACTTCCAAGGTATGCCGCAACAAATGCAGGATGTTGAGTAACGCCATATCCCACTGCAGCACAAACAGAAACCAATCCATTTGCAAAGACATTTACATACCCTCTGACACCTCCTTTTTCCTCTTCAACATGGAGGGACTTTTTATAGTCCATATGAAACCGGGTTGCAATAGCACCCAGAATAAAAAAAGAGAGCATTATCATAAACCAGGAGATCCCGGCAAAGACAATAAGAAGGACACCGACCAGAGCAGCAGAAAATAATCCAGGAATGTCAGCAGTTTTCAGCCGGTAGGCAAAGTAACTAAATCCGAACGCTATCACAACAGCGGTCGCCACCAATGGGAAGGTTGCTTCATACTCAAGATCCTCAATCAGGAGCATAATCATGGCAACCGCAATCAGTTCGATTGTCACTGCATTTTTTTGAGTTCCTAAAATCGAATGCAGGAGGACACAGACCGTGGCCCCGACCACCGCTGACAGCCATGACTGAACACCAAGGTATTCCATAACCAACGCAGTTATCAGAAGACCGCAAATGAAGGATAACGCGTATTCAATAGTTTTCCCTCCGGTTAGAGAAAAAACAAGTTCTTTTGTCGTGACTATAAGGATAGACGCACAGAGTACAAAAATCGGGAGAATACCCAATAGTCCCAGTAATCCGATTATTCCCAAGGCGATCGAAAGCCACTGTTCTACAGACTTAAACCAGAGAGCAAGGGCAGTAATAACTACGATAAGTCCCGGAACTCCGGGAGGGAGATATGGGGATATTATCAGGAGAAGAACCGCCAGTACAAATGCAATCCATCTCACTGTGCTAAACATTGGGTACGTATTTGGTTATTCACCGAATATATAGTATCATGCACCTGTTCCGGAATGAAATGCCAATAATGAGATTTTGTAAAGAAAAATGGAGTATACATGTGTGATGGAGAGACATAAGATCCTTCACATGTCCAACACCCAGGTGTCGGTGTACTGAAACCCTATTATCTTTCACAGCAATGGATACGAAGGTGTTCACCTGATGCCAGAATATTCCGGATCCAATAGAATAATAATTGCACCTGCGGTGCTTCTTTGTCTCTTATGCTTCTCATCTTGTGTATCTGCAGCCCCGACTTATGCCCCAACTGAAGGGAAAAATCCTTTACCTGTTTACTTTACATTTCCCGGAGGAGAAGAATGCGACAAGGTTTTATGGACATTCGGCGATGGAAATACTTCTTCTGCTCTCACAACTGACCACACATATCATTCTCTTGGAATGTACTATCCAACATGTCAATGCGAATTACCTGGGGCAAATATCTCCTATACGTACGATTATGTGTATGTTATTCCCTGGTCGTCAAGTATTCGCGATAGCGTCACCGGTGGAAAACCCTCACAGGTAAGAGTGAACAGATCATCTGAAAACCTGGGTGCTGAATCACTAAAAAAGCAGGCAGAAGGCCTTGCAGCAATCGGAGAGATGAAACATGCAGCTGATGCATATGCTGACCTGCAAAAGACATCAGACCTTGACTATGATACCCTCACAACATATGGTGATGTCCTAACTGGTCTGGGACGGCTTTCAGAAGCTGAAGTAGTTTTTAAAGAAGCACTGGTGACGAATGAAACAGCGCCGGTTATGAAAAAACTAGCAGATGTCCTTTTTTCCCTCGGGAAGACAAGTGAAGCAATTGATGTTATGAACCAGACGCTCATTCTGTCTACACAAGATGCGGCGGCATATGGAACATATGCTGGTTTTCTTCAGAAAGCAGGAAAAACTACTGAAGCACTAGATGCCTATAATCAGTCATTCAGATTATCAGACAACCAGCCGCAGCTCTGGTCAGAGTATGCAGGTATCCTCACTTCAATCGGACGAATTGAGCAGGCTGCTGGGGCATATGAACATGCTATTAATCTTGGTTCTTCAGGATCCGATGTATGGAATAGTTACTCCCGGGTACTTCAGAAACTGGGACGAAAAGATGAAGCTCAACGGGCAAAAGAGCAGGCCATGAATACATATACGCCCATATCCTCATCCATGTTCGGCTCGAATGACAACATCCCTACCTGCGGCATCGGTTCTTTGTGCTGATACCAGAATCTTTTTTTCATCCTGATGGTGCCAGGATTATGAACCAGTTCATATTCACCCCACATGTTCCATCATCTACATTACCCTTCACCTTCAAACGTATGGGCAATGTCTCGGGTCTTGCGGGAACTTCCCAAAACCTATGAATATCGTGAGGTGGAAGCACGATGGCAACAGACGTGGAAGGATGAAGACGTCTACTTCAAGGAAGGCTCTGAAAAGCCACAATTTGTCATTGACACGCCACCGCCCTATCCCACCGGAGAATTTCATATCGGAAATGCATTCAACTGGTGTTATATCGATTTTTTAGCCAGATACAAGCGGATGAAAGGATACAATGTCATGTTCCCGCAGGGATGGGACTGCCATGGTCTTCCAACCGAAGTAAAAGTTGAAGAGATCCATAAGATCACAAAAAATGATGTTGACCGGCAGAAGTTTCGTGAGATGTGCCGTGAGCTGACGATTGGAAACATCAAGAAGATGCGGGCATCCATGCGCAGGATGGCCTTTTCCATCGACTGGAGCCACGAATACATCACCATGATGCCGGAGTACTTCGGCAAAACCCAGCTCTCATTTTTGCGTATGTATCACGCAGGACAGATCTACCAGTCTGACCATCCGGTTAACTTCTGTCCACGGTGTGAGACTGCCATTGCATTTGCCGAAGTCAATTACAGCGACCGGACAACAAAACTCAACTATTTCAACTTCTCCGGACTTGAAATTGCAACATCACGGCCAGAGCTGCTTGCCGCTTGTGTGGCAGTTGCCGTTCACCCTGATGATGACCGGTACAAAGGTCGAAAAGGCGAACAACTGAAAGTTCCCCTGTTCGGTCATGAGGTTCCCATCATCTGTGACGAAGCGGTTGACCCGTCCTTTGGTTCAGGGGCCGTTATGATCTGTACCTTTGGTGATAAGCAGGATGTCATCTGGTGGAAGGTCCATAATCTCCCGCTCAGAAAAGCAATTGACAAGACTGGTCATATGACCCAGATAGCCGGGAAGTATGAGGGGATGAATACCACCAGCTGCCGGGAAGCAATCCTTGCAGATATGAAGTCCGAAGGAATCCTGCTCCGCCAGGAACCTCTTGAGCAGCGTGTCGGAACCTGCTGGCGGTGTAAAACACCCATCGAGATCCTCTCCGAACATCAGTGGTTTGTAAAGATCCCACATGAAGCCGCATTAAAAGCCGCAAAGGAAGTCAAGTGGTACCCTGAACACATGTTTCTCCGGATGGAGAACTGGATCACCCAGATGGAGTGGGACTGGTGTATCTCACGTCAGCGGATCTTTGCATCCCCTATCCCGATCTGGTTCTGTAAGGACTGTGGTGAGATCATACTGCCAGAGGAGAGCGAACTCCCTATTGACCCGACGGTTGATACACCAAAGCTCCCTTGTCCAAAATGTGGCAGCTCAAATTTCATCCCGGAGACTGACGTCCTTGACACCTGGATGGACTCTTCCATCTCGGTGATGCACGTGACCGGATGGGACGGAACACAGAAAGTCCCACCCCTGTTCCCTGCACAGATTCGGCCACAGGGTCATGATATCATCCGGACCTGGGCATTTTACACAATACTTCGTGCAGTATCCCTCACCGGTGGCAAACCCTGGGAGCAGATCCTGGTAAACGGCATGGTGCTGGGAGAAGACGGTTTTAAGATGAGTAAGAGCAGGGGCAATGTAACGGTCCCTGAGGAGATTCTGGAGCAGTACGGTGCTGACTCCCTTCGTCAGTGGGCCGCTCTTGGTGCTGCAACCGGATCAGATATACAGTTTAACTGGAATGATGTGGTCGCTGCAAACCGGTTCCTTACCAAGATGTGGAATATCTCACGGTTTGCCCTGATGCAACTTGATCGGGCCCCGTACAAGGCCGATGCACAGGTGACTGCTCTCGCAGACCGGTGGCTTCTGACCAAATTAAGCCAGACCATTCGGGAAGTATCAGAATCTCTTGAAACCTATCAGTTTGATAAGGGTCTGAAAGCAATACGGGAGTTTGCCTGGGATGTCCTCGCAGACAATTATATCGAGATCGTGAAGGGCAGGCTCTACTCGGATTCTGCAGACCGTGACGGGGCCTGTGTTGCCATCCGGACATCGATGGATGCAATCTGCCGGATGCTTGCACCCTTTACCCCGTACTTTGCCGAAGAAGTCTGGTCAGCCATGGAGGAGAGTTCTGTTCATCAGCAGCCCTGGGTGACATTCTCCTATGAGGATGAAGAGGCTGTCAGGTCTGGTGAGATCCTGGTCCAGGTCATCTCTGAGATCAGACGGTACAAGCATGATAAGGGGCTTGCCCTGAATGCTCCGCTCGGCAATGTGACAGTATACACGGCTCTTGCGGTTGATGATGCAGGAGACGCAAGCACCGCATCCACCTGTACCCTTACCTGGAAGACCGGCATGCCTGAACTGACACAGGTAGTCAGTGGGGTTAAGTTTGATATGGGTATCATTGGTCCGAAACTCCGGGGGAAGGCAAAAGGATTCATGCAGGCAATTGAGGCATTACCAAAAGAGAGTCTTACATCCGTTCCGGCTACGATAACCGTTGACGGAGAAGAGATTGTAGTGCCTGATGGTTCAGTACTCCCCCAGCTCTCCTACACTGTTGCAGGAGCCAGTGTTGACCTGATTCCGGTCAGTGACAGTTTAGTAATAACGATAGAGCAGTAAAAATTAATATTTTTTCTTTTTCTTCCTGTTCATCTCATCATATCGGAACCGAATCACTTCACCTGCAACCCTCAGTATATGTTCAGGGGGGAGTGTCCCGTCCAGTATAAGGAACCGGGCTGTATCCTCTTCAACTAGTTCCATGTAATACTCCTGAACTTTGGTCAACACTGATTCCTGCTCAAAATGTTCTCCGCTCTCGCGTTTACCGGTCCGCTCCAGGGCGACCGGGACCGGAACGGCAAGCAGAATAGTGAGATCCGGCATTATCGTCCACCCATGATGCACCGCCCTTAGCCAGGTGAGCGGATCAGGAATTATCCCGTCAAGGGTAACCTGCTGGTAGACAAGTCGACTGTCAATATACCGGTCAGATATGACAAGACGATCCTCTGACAAAGCTGGCCGGATGACTTCCCGGAGATGGGCAGCATGATCAGCAACAAACAGGAGAGCCTCTGCTATAGGGTCGGCATGTTCCCGGATGGCACGACGAACTGCCTCACCAATCCATGTCGATCCTGGTTCACAGGTAATTACTGGATCAAGATCTGCAAGATATGGTCCCAAGGCCTTGTGAAGCGTTGACTTTCCACTCCCGTCTATGCCTTCTATGGTGACGAGCAAAATACTCCCCTCCGGATATACTCAATTGGAATTTTGCCGGTGTGAACTGCTGTCGCGATAATTGCCCCATCAAACCCGGCTTTTTCAAGGAGCACCAGATCCTCTTCAGATGATACCCCTCCTCCCCAGAGGAGAGGACCTGCATAAGCAGACCTGAATGCAGATAATTTTTCAGTGTCAAGTCCCCGTCCGGTACCGACCCGGCCAATGTCAAGGAGTATGACCATCTCAAACTGGTACCGGTTGCAGGATGAGAGAAAAGTAACCGGATCAGTGTTCCAGGGAATCACCAGATCATTTTTAATATCAACCGAGAGGACGCCCCCATTGAATTGATCCAGAGTATCTGCAGCAGTCTCAGTTCCAACGATCATGTGAACACGCGGAAGAACCAGGACATCATCCGGGCTCCGGCATCCGCGATCCAGAAGTATGCGTTCTGTCCAATCTGCAAGGGCAGGAATCAGGGCATCATGATCTCCAACGCCGCAAATCCGGTCCAAATCTGCAATATACAGGTACCTGGGTTTTATCTGTTCAATAAATCTGACCGGTTCAGCAGTGTCTGCGTACAGAGAGGTAACCGGAACGTACCAATCCCGCATACCGCTCTTTCCATGAACGATTTGTCCGGATTTTAAGTCTGTGGCTAGATATAGGTCCATATTACAAACGTAATCACTATTTAGATACCGGTTCCATAAAATGTATGCAGTTGCTTGTCAGCCCAGCAACATTAGAAGAAGCAAAGAAGGCACTTTCTGCCGATATTGTCGATGTGAAACGACCCGAAGAGGGATCGCTTGGAGCCTCTTTTCCCTGGATAATCAGGGCAATAAAAGACCTGACTGATAAACCCGTAAGTGCAGCTATTGGTGATTTTGACTATAAACCAGGAGGTGCAGCTCTGACCGCTCTCGGTGCTGCAGCAGCTGGTGCTGATTACATAAAGATCGGGCTGATGTTTGATGGGGCAGAAGAAGCACAGATGGTTATCAACTCAGTAACCCGTGCTGTGAAAGATACGTACCCTGAAAAAAAGGTAGTTATCGCCGCTTATTCTGATTGGGAACGACTTGACACCATTTCACCATTTGAGATGGCTCCACTTGCAGCCAAAGCAGGTGCAGATATATCAATGGTGGATACTGGTATCAAAGATGGAAAATCGACCTTTGAATTTATGGATGAGGCACTTCTCACAGAGTTTACAGCCCTGAATAGATCTCTGGGTCTTTCTACTGCCCTTGCCGGATCCCTGAAGTTTCCGGATATAGAAATTCTCAAACGCATTAATCCGGAGATCATCGGAGTCAGGGGTATGGTATGCGGGGGAGATCGAACGGCGATGGTACAGGAAGAACTTGTTTTAAAGGCAGTAAGTATGGTTCACTAAAATGTATATAGAAAAATTACAGGCAGAAACCGGGCTTACTTTTGATGACGTTCTGCTCATTCCGGCCGCCTCTGAAGTAGAGCCGAATCAGGCAGAGGTCACCACCCGTTTTTCTCGCAATATTGAACTGAATATTCCTCTTGTCAGTGCTGCAATGGACACGGTCAGTACCTCTTCGATGGCAGTAGCACTGGCCCGAGCCGGTGGCATTACCGTTATTCACCGGAACATGACTGCAGAACAGGAGGTTGAAGAGGTCAGAAAAGTCAAACTTGAGTCTGAAATCGTTCAGCGTGAAGTACTCACAGTAAAACCCGACTCTCTTATTGCTGACGTTGACCGTATGATGACTTATCATGGGATCGGCGGTGTCCCCGTCGTTGAAAATGATAAAGTCATAGGAATAGTCAGCAGGCGTGATCTCAGGGCTATGGTCAGTCGGATAGGAAACAAGCCGGTTAAGTCAATAATGACTCCTGAGCCGATTGTTGCCAGAGAGGGAATTTCAATAGATGACGCATTTGACCTCATGTACTCCAGGAAAGTTGAACGACTTCCGGTTGTGGACGATGAAGGGACATTAACCGGGATTATTTCTATGCAGGAGCTCCTGGAAAAAAGACAGTTCCCAAATGCCATCAGGGATAGTAATGGAAATCTCCGGGTTGCTGCATCAGTAGGCCCATATGATCATGCACGGGCCATGATGCTCGTTGAAGCTGGGGTGGATGCTATTGTTGTCGATTGTGCTCATGGTCATAACCTCAACGTAGTAAAAAGTGTCAAGGATATCAAAGGCAGTATTTCGGTTGATATTATAGCAGGAAATATTGCAACAAAAACTGCGGCAGAAGCTCTTGCTGATACTGTTGATGGTCTGAAAGTGGGTATTGGTCCGGGTTCTATCTGTACCACACGGGTAGTGGCCGGTGTCGGGGTTCCACAAATTACCGCAATTTCCACCGTTGCAGAAGTAGCAACAGAAGCTGATGTTCCGATCATCGCCGACGGAGGTATACGATTCTCAGGAGATATCGCAAAGGCGATTGCTGCCGGTGCAGATTCAGTCATGATGGGAAACCTGTTTGCAGGGACAGATGAATCACCAGGTCAGATCGTAACTATCCAGAGCAGGAAATATAAACAGTACCGGGGAATGGGTTCCCTTGGTGTCATGTCAACCGGTGTCTCATCAGACCGGTATTTCCAGAAAAAAGAGATTGGAAAGACGAAATTTGTTCCTGAAGGTGTGGAAGGAGTCACCCCTTATGTCGGACCGGTTGCTGATGTCATATACCAGATGATCGGTGGATTAAAATCTGCAATGGGATATGTTGGAGCGCGTAACATCAGAGATATGCATGAAAAAACCAGATTTATCAGGATCACCCAGGCTGGGTATCATGAAAGCCATCCACATAACATAACTATCACCGATGAAGCTCCCAACTATAGAATATAATAAATACTCATTTTCACTAACATAGAGTTAGTGATGTTGGAACAGGCAGAGCTGTCCCGGCTGCTGGATATTCTCGGTAACCGGAACCGTAGGAGAATCATTGAACTTCTCCGGGAAAAGCCCTGTTTTGTAACTGAGATATCTGAACGGCTGATGATATCACCAAAGGCCGTTATTGATCATCTCCAGATGCTTGAAGATGCACGAATACTTGCATTCCGAAGTGATGAACGGAGAAGAAAGTATTACTATCTTGAGCATGACATCAGTATTCAGGTACATCTGGATGTCCAGAGCCATGATTTGGTCCCGGTAATTCTCTCAGGTGAACAAAGGCTCCTGATCTCCTTACAGAAACTCAGGCAGATGATCAAGGAACGTGATGAAATTGCCCAGAAACTTGAAGAGATGGAACGGGAGATAGATCATCAGATCAGTGAAGTTCTCCATGAAGGTAAACGTGCTGGTAGTGGGGAAGCAAGCATGCTGGTTTCAGTTGCCCTGGCACATGGGGCAAAAAGTACTGAAGAAATACGGGATCTGACCAGCCTTCCTCCGGAAATGGTGGATAGGACCCTCCAGAATTTGATGGATGAAGGCATAGTTTGTAAGAAAGGAACAGGATTAGAAATTCGAGGTATTTATGCCGAATAATCCCTATGATGATCTACTCAAAAACCTGGTAAAACTACTTGAGCAGATCACATCACTGGAACAGAATATGAAAAAAATGCAGGACGGACCTTCGATGAAACCAGGGATCATCGGGTGTGCAATCATCACCGGGAGCCTGCCCCACCAGGGATCCCAAAACCAGGATCCAGAAGGAAAAACCGGGCTCTCCTATGAGATGGTTGATGCAGGAAAGACTGCATACCTGACCGTTCAACTCCCTGCCCACCTTTCAGAAGATCCATTGGTTGAATTTTCTGAACGAAGCTGTCACATCAGTACTCAGGGCCTTTCGGGAAACATCGAACTGCAATTTCCAATTGTTCCGCAGACATCCACATGGACGTTCTGCAACGGGATACTGGATGTAGTTCTTGAAAAAGTCCCGCCAGAGCTACCGGGTGTTGATCCTGAATATATCTCTGAAGCAGAGTTTTCCTAAAAAACCACATTTCACTTTTTTCCGATCTCAATTCATTGCATATATTATCACCGGTGTCTGATACTCCTTTATGATTGTCGTGATAGGCGGCGGACCAGCGGGGCGGTACGCGGCTATGCGGCTTTCCGGAGCAGGAAAGAAAGTCAGACTGGTAGAAAAACGGTCAGCGGGAGTCGGAGGACAGTGTCTGCACCAGGGATGTATGACCATTTGTGCTCTCAATGATGTTGCGAGGCTCATGGATCAGGCAAGGGGCTTTCAGGGTTTAGGAATATTGGGTCCAATTTCTGAATTTTCATATAAAACCCTGATTCATCGGATGCAGGAGACAATACGGATAATTGCCGGTGTTCTCGAGCAGGAGACTGTGCAGGCAGGAGTTGAGATAATACATGGATCTGCTGAGATTCAGGGATCATCACTCCTTATTGACGGGGTAGAAACACCAGCTGATGCCATTATTATTGCATCCGGCGCCCATCCAAAAATACCGGAGATTTCTGGGTGCTGTCTTCCAGGGGTGTATACTGCTCATACTCTGCTCTCAATGCCAGACCTTCCAAAGAAGATGGTCATTATCGGGAGCGGTGTCATTGCAGCAGAATTTGCATACATCTTTCGTGTTTTTGGATCAGAGGTTACAATTCTTGCGAGAAGCTCACTACTCAGAACATTTCCTGATAAACTCGTTCATGAAGCACGAAAGGATCTCGCACAGGTAACTATTGAAGAAGAGGTTACTGTTGCAGGTATTACCGGTCAGAATCATGTTACCGGGGTAATCATCAGAGATAAAGAAGGGATACGGGAGATACCTGCAGATGTTGTTCTGCTTGCAGCAGGGATGGTCCCAAATACCGGATTTATTTCAGGAATCACATGTGATCCAAACGGTGCACTGATTGTCAATGATCGAATGGAAACCTCAGCTCCCGGAGTATATGCAGCAGGTGATGTGACAGGGACAGGATATCTGACCCCTGTTGCCCGTCATCAGGGAAGAAAAGCAGCAGATGCAATTCTTGGAAATTCATTCGAACCAGAACCAGTAGCAGTCCCACAAGCAATAAAACTCAAGCATGATCTTGCATATTGCAGAAAACCAGGAAATGGAAGTAAAGGTATTTCAATTCCTGGTCCGGCAGGTCCAGGGACGTTCTGGGAGGTCCAGAATAAAAGAACCGGATCATCCAGCATTGAATTCGATGAAAACGGAGATGTAATGGGACTATCTGAAGCATCTCCTGCAGCATCGGTTGCCATGGCCTATCTTGGATGGATGATGAATAGTGATATCAGGATTGAAGAATTTGACCGGTTCATTGAAGTTCACCCATCCGCAGATGGAATTCCATGGCTTTTAAAATATCTGAATGGAAAACGGAAATCATAAAAATCCCAAAAAGGTGATACAATAGAGCATAATTTTTTTCACTCCATCTAAAATCAACACCTTTTTTAGTTTTAAAAAAAATCTTTCTTCATCAGGAAAGTCCAATGATCAAAATCATTGCCGTGGATGATGAACCCGCTTTTGGTGAACTTCTCAGCATCTATCTGGAAGGGTTCGGTGATTTTGAGATAACCGCCTATACATCACCTGAAGATGCAATTGATAAAATCATTGCAGGTGAGGCTGATGCTGTCATTACCGATTATCGAATGGAGGATATGGACGGTATTACCCTCATCCGTAAAGTAAAGGCACTCGTCCCGGATATTCCATTTGTTTTACTGACCGGACAGGATGAAAAGGAAGTTATATTAAACGCAATGAATGCCGGTGCTGATTTCATCCAGTTCAAAACAGAGGAGCCAGCCAGGCTTTTTACAGATATTGCTCAAAAAATAACCAATTCTGTTGAGAAATATCGCGGAAGAAAGGAGTCTGAAGAAGGAAGCAGAACACGTGAAATTCTGATGCGGGCACAACGTGACCTGATGGAGAGGCTTTCAGTTGCATCAACATCCAACCAGGCTCTGGATGCCACCCTTACCGCAATCCGATCACTTTCCGGATGTACATCCGGGAGTATTCACCTCATCAATGAGAAGACGGATAAAATAGAACTGGCTATCTCACATAATCTGCCAAATGAACTCATCAAACAGTTCACCTTCGGAGATCTTCACCAGGTTGTCCATTTGAAATCTCCGCTCTACTTTTCAGATGGGAATGAGCAATCTGATGTAATAGAATCTATATCAGGCGGGCAGATCCCGGTCATGGCAGGAGGGGAGGTAACTGGCGTTTTGTCTTTTATCATGGGTTACCCCAGGATTGTTCCAATAGAACACCGGGATACCATCGAACTTCTCACGAGTCAGCTTGGGAATACGTTAGTCAGAATTCGATCAGAGGAGATGGTTCGCCATCGTGAAAAGGAACTGAGTGAACTGTACCGGGCGATGCAGGAACTGGTTATTGTTATCGACATGGATGGGACCATTCTTAGTGTAAACCATGCAACAACCCGGGTACTTGGATACACCGAAGAAGAACTGGTCGGAATGCCGATCCAAATCCTGTATACCCCGGAAATACGGGATGAGATCATTTTCCAGTTTATGGATCTGACAGGAGAGGGAGGAGCCATAAAAAATTCGTTTCCATTTCTGGACAGTAAAGGCAGAGAAGTACCGGTAGAAACCAGAGGGACGGTAGGTGTCTGGAGCGGGAGACATGTTCTTTTTTGTATCTCAAGGGAGATTCGTGAGCGACTTGAAGCAGAACGTCATATTCATGAGTATTATGAGAGGATATCAGCAATTCTTGCTTCATCTACTGCTCAAATCTACATGAAAGATAACAAGCTCAGGTACCTGATGGCCAATGAACCATTTCTTTCATTTGTGGGGGCAAATCCGGAGAACCTGAAGGACAAAACGGACGCTGATTTTTTTCCGGTCCAGATATCTGAAAAGAGACAGGAATCTGATTTTTATGTCCTTTCAAGAAACTTACCCATCTATAATCTGGAAGAAGAGGTTATCAATGAAGATGGGATATCACGGTGGTTTGTTTCATCCAAGGTTCCGGTCCATGACCAGTCAGGTGATGTCACCGGTCTTGTTGGAACAACCCTTGATATTACCGACCTGGTAAAAACAAGAGAAGAATTAGAGAGACGAGACAGAATTTTAAGTTCAGTGAGTACCGTTGCCCAGACTCTTGTTAGAAATAATGAATGGGAACCGATAATCCCAGAGTGTCTGGAACTTCTTGGTCAGGCTGCAGGAGTAGAGCAGGCTATCCTGATGGGGATGAATCTGAATAACCGGGCGGGATTTGAAGAGTATTACTGTGAATGGTTATCTCCTGATGTTTATCACCAAAATGGTGAGTATGATAAAATATGTTCTGAAATTATCCCTTCGTTTTACAAGTACCTTGAAAATAACCGGTTTTACCTTGCTGAAAAAAAGGCAATCAATGTTGAGATAGGTACTCCAGGAGGATGTAAAATTCCATCATTTCTCCTTCTCCTCCCTGTTTTTTCATTTGACACCTTGTGGGGAGTTTTGGGATTTGTCACCCTTAATAAGGAACATTCTTGTCCGATTGCAGAGATTGAGGCTCTGATAATGGCATCAGAGGTAATCGGATCTGCAATCAGCAGGTATCAGACCGAAGAATTATTCCATAAACCAGTCGAGCGATCCCTGGTTGGTGTATATCTTATACAGGATTATCGGTTTATTTATACCAATCCCCGGATGGCTGAGATACTTGGTTGTTCACGAGAAGAACTGGATAATTCACCAATAATACACTATATTCATCCGGATGATACCGGGATGGTATTTGAACACCATAAACGGATCATTGAAAACCAAGATGCAACTGATGACTATGAATTTCGGGGAATTACAGCTGACGGTAGAGTAATTCGAATCGAAAATCTCATTTCCGGGATATTATATAAAGGAAAACCAGCCGTCATCGGAAGCATCATGGATATCACGGTGAGAAAACAGGCAGAAGAGGATATTCGTCTCTCACTTAAGGAAAAGGATATTCTCCTCCGTGAAGTTCATCATCGAGTTAAAAATAATATGCAGATTATTGTCAGTATGCTCAGGATTCAAAGCAGCATGGTTGACAATCCGATAGTGTTTGATGTGCTTCAGGAGAGTAAAAACAGAATCATTTCCATGGCAATTGTCCATGAAAAACTCTACCGGACCGATAACCTGGTAAGTATTAACCTCCTTGAATACATCAATTCCCTGGCAAACACGTTAATATCAGACTATTCTCCTGATGAGTCATTAATAACTCTCAACCTTATCTGTGATCCATCCATTGAGATGACGATTGATGCAGGAATCCCACTCGGTCTTATCATGAATGAACTCATTACCAATTCATTTAAGCATGGATTTGCTCCGGGGAAAAAAGGGACAATTTCAATCAGCATTGTTCCCAACGATCATCAATATCTCGATATTACGTACCAGGATACCGGGAAAGGACTCCCAATGAATTTTGATATAGAGACGAGCGATACACTTGGTATGCAGATTATTGCAAATCTCATATTTCAGTCAAGTGGAGAAATTTCTTTTCATTCGGATAACGGAGCTGTTGTAAAGATGAAAATTCCAGTCAAAGAAGGATTTATTATGGGAGGTGGAGCTGATGCCACAAGGGAGTAAAATTCTGATAGTTGAAGATGAGATGATCATTTCGATGGAGATCAAACAAAAACTTCGAGGGATGGGGTACGAGGTTGTTGGTCAAGCCATTACTGGAGAGTCTGCAATTTTAAAGGCAGGAGAAAAAAACCCGGATCTTGTTCTTATGGATATCAGACTCAAAGGCGAGATGGATGGAATTACCGCTGCTAAACGTATCATTGAACTGTATGATCTTCCCATAATTTTCCTGACCGCTCATTCAGACAAGGCAACTCTTGAACGGGCAATTGCTGTGTCCCCTTCAGGTTATCTCCTCAAACCGTTCAAAGAGCGGGAACTTATGACAAATATCGAGATGAGTCTGCATAAACACCGGATAAAAAAGAAGGTCAGGGAAGAGATTCATCCGGAAACCATATCAGAACTGGGGAAAAAAATAGCAACTCTCTCATTACCTGCAATTGTCCTCTCAAAGTCCGGGATCATTGAGGAGATAAATCAAAAAGCAGCTGATATTGCAGGATTTATCAAACAGGAACTTATTGGAAAACCTGCCAGTGTTTTTTTCACTTCACAAAAAACGAATGAAATTCCTGATCCATCCGTTTCATCAGACACGGAGATGATCCTCCCTGATCAGGTAGCAGTCAGAAAAAAAGACGGCAGTATTATACCGGTGACTCTGACCAGCGGTTTTGTCTTTCAGGGATCAGAAAAAACACCATATTCCCTGATGCTTCTTGAAACCGGGGACGACACAGAAGATGGATCAATTCTTGTCGGCCCTGATATCATCAGGCATCTGGTTGCACTTACAACTACCCTTCGTCTTCCTGCATTTGTCATTGACAAAGGAATGATGCTGGCAGGATATAATCCAATGTTTGCAGAACTTGCCAAAAAAGCAGGGATTAGTCAATATATGCTCAACAGACCCTTGTATGAAACTCCGAGGTTCTCATTCTTTGGAGATCTCCAGGATATGCAGGAGATGTTCCGGGGAGGAGAGACTGAACGAAGAATTCGTAAATATACCTTTGGAGAGGTCATAAAGTTCATCGAGTTTACAAGAATCCCCTTAAAAAAAGATGGTGTAACAACTCACATCGCTACAATCATGGATGATGTTACGAATGAGCGTCATGCATTATTTGAAGCTGAAAAATTTAAAAAAGAATATGCTGATCTATATGCAGCACTCGAGCATATACGTGGAATTTCTTCTGAAATGCGAATTCCAATTCAGGATCTTCTTTTAAAAATATCAGATAGAGATTCACTGGATCAGGGATACATTTTCGAAATGACTGAGAGGATATCTGATCTAATTGCAAAACTGGATACGGCCTGGATACACTATGCAGAATTGAAAGATCAAATGTCTAAGGATGAAAAAAGTTAACGTTCAGGGACAGTTTTCAGTAATAAGGGTGATCTTCTGAAACTCTTGAGTAATCATGGTTCTCAGATCATCCAGGCTATGAAGAATCTCATCATTTTGTTCTGCCTCCTTTTTCAGGAGTGTCTCCTGTTTTGTCAGGGTATCCCGTAAAAAGAGGAGTATTTTTTTGGTTTTAACTGCCCTTTTACACGCGATTGCCTTTTCCGGAGAAAGCCCAGATAACAGAGCTCGAGAATAACATGCATCACTTTCGTCAATAAGATCTTTTGCTTCGTCTACAGCTGCAAGAAGCATGGTCCTTTCCAGAGGTTTCATAACAAATCCTTCTATTTTAAGACCATATTGCAATGCCTCCTGTGCAGTCAGAACCTTTCCGGTCAGGATAATGACAGGCAACTCTGAAAATTCTTCTGAACTTCGTATCTGCTCCAAGACTTCCCATCCCGATACCGGTTCCATCATGATATCTAGGAGAATAAGGTCTGGAGGTGACTCTCGTATTGTATCCAGTGCCTTTGCAGAGTCGGTCAGGATCCGGGTTTCATGACCTCCGCGTATCAGAAGCTGTTGATATAGCTTGCACAGTTTTTCATTATCATCAATGAGCAGAATCTGCATTTTTTTTACATTATAATATGAAAAATTCTATAACGATAAATTTATTCTTTTTATTATAGTATCAGTCATGAAAAACGGGAGATGAACCATACCTCTTCCAGGGAAGATATAAATTGTACAAAGAAGATGGAAATGATATAACTGGTGCTCATATGGGGAGGAAAATCCAGTGGATGAACAAAAACTGATACAATCTGCACAGAAATTAAAACAACCATCAGAAGATTCAACAAACGCGTACTATGACAAGATTGATGAAATCGCAGAAGAACTGAACCGGATAATGCTGGCCCGTCCAGATATTGGACGGCTCATTGGGAAAGGGAATGCCGAAATGATGGAAAATAACTCACGAAATTACCTCAGGTTCATGGGTGCAATTTTTCATAGTTATGATCCTATGGTTCTTGTGCAGACATCCCTCTGGGCATTCAGAGCATATCGATCTCATGGGTTTTTTGTTGAATACTGGCCTGCAAACCTGGACACAACAGTTCAAATATTAAAGAAAAAACTACCTGAACCAGTATATAAAGAAGTTTATCCATTCTTTGAATGGTTAATCGTAAATATTCCTGCATTTGTCCTGATTACAGAAGCTATGGTTAAGGAGGGTACTGATCCTTCCCGATATTAAAAATGGAACACACTACCAAATGGGGGTTTCTGGTTTGTCATCGCGGATTTTTTTCATCACCAGTCATCCATTATTCATAGATCCTGGATCCACATACCCGCCTTTGGGAATCTGAAGAACAAATCGAACCCCTTTTCCATCTTTCCCATCCTCATAAATCCCGATTCCGGTAAGAAGGAGGATCTCTTTGATAAGGAATAGTCCGAATCCATGGGTTGCACCATAACCGGGCTCGAATAAAGAAACCCGACTCTTCGGACTAATACCTACCCCGTTATCCTCATAATAGATATTGCATCCGGTTTCAGATACCTCATATGAGAGTGAAATTGATGTTACTGTCTCTCCATGCCTGACAGAATTGTCCATCAAATTTGCAAAGACCTTCTGAAGCATCATGTCTGCAAATATCTTAAGATCTCCGAGATTATTGTTGAGTTTTATATTTGAAAAACGGGGATTTGATACATGAACATCGTCTACAACTTTTCTGACAAGATGCCAGGTTGGTTTTTGTGTTCCCATCTGCTCATAATTCCTGGTAAAAGATATCTTCGAGTTGATGGCATCGATTGATTCACGAAGATAACTGAAGTATTGATCTACTTCGGGTTCTTCAGGTAATCTGTTTTTGATGAGATCAATTGAAGCATAGGCAAGAGAGAGGTCATTATTAATGTCATGGCGGGTTATCTGGGATAATAACTGTAATTTCTGGTTTGCACGAATAAGTGCCCCTTCTGAAACTTTCATTGCGGTAATGTCCGCTACAACTGTTGCGATAGTATTCTTACCCATGCTGAATGCCGAGATGGCATAATATTTCAGTTCTGGTTTATAAAAGACAATAAACCGTTCCGAGATCCCATCTCGTGCAATTTTTTCAAACCGTTGAATGTGGGGAGGAGGAGCAGTATTGTAGATTTCTTTTCCTGTTTTTCCAATCAGCTTATCAGGGTCTGTTCCCATTATCTGGGCATACTGAAGATTTAGATCAGAGAACAGGTAATCAACCGGTTTGTTGTCCTGAAAGATCAATGAAAATACTGCAATTCCTTCATCCATGTTTTCAAACAATCCACGATACTTCTTTTCACTCTCTGAAAGATTTCGAAAAATCATTTCAAATGGTTTTCGAATACCAGTGACAACAATTGCCTGATAAATAAGGGCAAATGCAACTATTTTTAAAATGTGACCTACGAAATTCGCGGGTCCATATACACTAATATACGATGTAAAAGCAAGCTCGGAACCAATGGTCGCTATCAATGCTCCATATAGGAGGATGAGTACATCTTTTGAGAAAGCATGTTTGTTCTTATAAAGCAGGAAAATTGCCAGGGCAAGGATCAAGCAGATGATATATTCACTGATGATTTTAAAGGATGTAAGGCCGGAACCCTCAATATAACAATCAGGAAAATATCTCCTGAAAATAAGAATTAACAATGATGTTGTTATAATGAAATATCCCCAGAAAAAGCCCCCTACATGAACCCTTCTTCCAATAAAAAAGGGAGCGATCAGGAACGATATGGCCTCCATGTACCTGGCTGCTATCCAGAGTTGTGTGGGGAGATTTGCATCATATCCGGTAAATATTCCCATCCCTTTATACGCAAGGGTGTGAACAAGATCGAGTGTCCCGATGAAGAAAAAAGATATCCCGATTACCAGGAAAAAGCCATTGTCCAGTTTGTCCCGACTATTCCAGGCGATGACAAAGATAACACCGGCGATGATGATACTGAAAAATTCAGAAATGACATGAAAAAGAAGATAACTATACTGCATCGTAAGGGAGATTGCGAGAATGAATACCAGAACGGTCAGAATGAAAATTTTTTTATGATCATTTGTCAATCGCATGACCCCTCTGTTAAATATACTATCTAATAATGAGCTTTTCTCATCATCCTTTAATAAGTGCACGGGTAGATGAAAAACCGAACATCTTTTAAATTCATTAACCAGAGTACCATACATTGGTGGGAACCGATGGAGTTTGGAAGTAGAGTAACGAAGTGGTTTGATAATGCCACAATTGGGAAGAAGATCACCATAATCTGCCTTATTCTGGTGATTATTCCTACTTTGGTGCTGGGGATTGTTGCATATACCAGCGCAGAAGCGGCTATTAAAGATAATATAAAGACAAATCTTGAAACACAAAGTAAAGATTTACAGGAAGAGACAATAACCGTATATGGCCTCACTCAGGCAAAGGTGAACAGTGACCTGAATGTATTCAGGCAGAGTTTTTACTCAAAAGGAAAACCGGAGATAGTTACCGGGAACATGATGCTGGGCTCATCATACAAAGTGAATGACAATTTTGAGATCGTTGATGGTGTCCAGGAATTAATTGGTGGCACAGCAACCGTATTTCAAAAGAAAGGTGACCAGGCGATCCGGATTTCAACAAATGTAATCGGAGAGGATGGAAAACGAGCTGTTGGAACTCCTGTATCTGCTGCAGTGTATGATGCTGTCATTAATAAAGGCCAGACGTATTACGGGACTGCAACCGTTGTGGGAAAGAAATACATCACCGCCTATGAACCAATTAAAAACCAGGCGAATGATATCATAGGAATTCTCTATGTCGGTGTAGATGAAGCAGAAACGATTGGTCTGTTACAGGAACAGATAAAAAGCAAAAAAATTGGTGAGAATGGATATGTCTTCGTCCTTGATAGTACTGGTCTTGCCCTTATTCATCCGACCAGGGAAGGAAAAAATGATTCGGATCTTCCGTTCATCAAGGAAATAGTCACTCAAAAAGAAGGATATCTGGAATATACATATAATGGCATTCCTAAAATAGCGGTCTTTACTTATTTTGAACCATTCGACTGGATCATCGTTGCAAATGCAGACATAACGGATTTTACCGGGCCAATAGATAACATTCGTAATACCATTATCATCGTGATGATTCTTGGAATTATCGGCGGATTTATTGTTGCCACACTCTTTGGCCGCTCTATTTCGAACCGGATGGATAACCTTGTAAAACTTGCAAACCGTGTTCGAGATGGTGATCTCTCCGGAGATATGGAAACTATACATCACAAAGATGAGATTGGAATTCTTGGTCGTGCATTTGCAGATGTGGTTGTAACGTTCCAGCTCTTCCGGGATGAAATTCGGGCTATCAGTACCGCTGCTGCATCAGGCAATCTGAATGTCAGGGGTGATGTCAGGAAATTCCAGGGTGATTATGCCGTAATCATTGATGGAGTAAATGACACCGTGGATGCTATGGCAGTCCCCTTACAGGAAGCTATGAAATTAGCCGGTAAGTATGCAGCCGGGGACTTTACCGCGAGAATGAACCCAGACATACATCTTGAAGGAGAGTTTGTCACATTTCAAAAAGCCCTTGATACAGTTGGCATTGACGTTTCACAGGCTCTTGCTGCAGTGAAGATCCAGATGGAGAACCTTGCAAAAGAGATGATTGAAGTCAGTGGACGGGTTGATGAAGTTACAGAGGAAACTGAAGAGGCTCATACGAGTATTGAAGACGTTTCAGAAGGTGTCGGTCAGGTTGCACAGATTGCATCAGCAGTAAGCGATCTTGCTGATAAGAGCGGAATGACTACGCAGCAGATATTGGCAGCCATGCAAGATCTTGCCACAACCGTCTCATCTGTTGCAGCAAAAATGGAACATGTTTCAGTTCTCACAAACACGGCATCTGAACTTTCTGAAAAAGGGAAAGAAGCTGCTGGTCAGGCAGAATCAGGGATGCATGGTATCATGCAGTCATCTTCTGCAATTGACCAGATGAACCAGGAGATCGCAAACCAGATGCAGGAGATTGGCCGGATCGTTGATATCATCGGCTCCATTGCTGAAGAAACAAATCTCCTTGCATTAAATGCAGCAATAGAGGCAGCTCGTGCAGGAGAAGCAGGTCTTGGATTTGCTGTTGTTGCATCTGAAGTAAAAGAACTGGCAAATGAATCACAAAAATCTGCAGAGAACATTGCCGGAATCATCTCAGGACTTCAGAAAAAATCAATTGCGATGGCAGATGCAGTGAAGAAATCCATAACCGAGGTTGAGATAGGAAATAACTCAGTCAGTGAGACTCTTGCAGTTTTCAACGAAATCGTCGGATCTATTGCGGTCATTAATGCAAATATGAGCGAAGTGGCTGCAGCAAGTGAAGAACAGGCAGCATCTGTTGAGGAAGTAACAGCAACGGTGAATGAGTTTAGTGACATGGTTCAGCAGACAGCAAAAGAATCGGTTGGACTTGCTGCTGCAAGTGAAGAGTCATCTGCTGCAGTTGAACAGATTACCCAGATGGTCTCACAAGTGAATGAGTCAATGGAGAAGATTAGAAACACTACCGAACTTGCCGAAGAGGCAGTGCAGAGAATAGAACAAGAGATGATGCAGTTTAAATATTATTAAATTTTTTTATACATATATATGTTTTTATATTAATGAGATTATTAAACATGGATGATATGCTGATAAGCATCCGGTTTCTTTTTATAACTCTGGTAAAATAAGGAGAACTTGAGAATCATTTCTATTATAATGGCCATTAAAGTGAGAGGAATCATCAATCCGATTACAAAACCCTCTCTATCATCATGAAAGTAAGATATTAATTGCACACATGTGCAATGTGTATAACATGTCCAGTACTCAGACATATAAACGGATCCCGGTCACACCTGCAACCTGGGAAAAACTCTCAATCCTTAAAAAACCTGGTGAAACCTTTGATCATCTCATTGTAGATTTGATTGAAGAACGAGAAAAACTAGATATCATTCAACATGTAAAAAAAATTGCAGAAGAGGGAGAATTTCTTTCACTGGATGAGGCCGAGGAAGTCTGGAAAGAATGAAAGTTGAGATAGAAATATCGGCGTGTAATTTTGTGAAAGAATTACCTTTAAAAAGTCGACGTATTATTCTCAAACAATTACGCAGGCTCGAAGATCCATTTCAGGCTTCTGAAATTGAAAAGATCGGTAATGATGTTTACCGTCTACATATTGGGAGAACCTATACTGTGTTCTTTATGATCTATCCGGAACATGATCTTGTCAGAGTAACAGATATATTGCCAATAGGAATAGCACATAAACGATATAACCGATTTATATAAAAAATCCCTTATTAAAAAAGGAATTGATACTACTGGAAACTTAGAAAATACCGTATTTCGTGCGATTAATAGTACCGTACCAGATAACTATCTGGATCATTATGCTCCTTCCTCTACTAAATTATTAATTCTCACACAGGGTAACAGGTATCATATGCTAATATGCACCCGGTTTCTTCTTATCACTCTTATTTGCCTCGTCTCACCATGCCTGCTCATCACATCAGTCTTTTCAGAAGGATTACCAGTATCTGAACATGCAGATATTGTCCTCATGAACGGAACAGTGTATACCGTTCAATATGGGACAGACTGGCCTGATACCCCACAGGAAGCGATTGCCATACACGGCAGAACCATCCTTGCAGTCGATTCAAACAACGGAATAGAACCATATATCGGTCCTGAAACACAGGTACATGACCTGAAGGGGAAGATGGTCTTACCAGGATTCATTGATACCCACATTCATCTTGGTGCAGCTGCCCAGATAATGGCCGGTGTCGATCTGCTCCCCTGTACATCCCCTTCAGAAATTCAGAGTACCATCAGAGATTATGCAGAGAAAAATAAGGATATTCCGGTAATCAGAGGATTTGGATGGAACTATTTTCTTTTTAATGAATCAGGACCACATAAGGAGATGCTGGATCAGGTAATCAGCGACAAACCAGTCATTCTGACATCGTTTGACGGTCATGCAACCTGGGTCAATTCCAGGGCTCTTGAGATTGCCGGAATAACCGGGTCAACTCCTGAACCGACGGGAGGAAAAATTGAGCGGGATTCAGATGGTAATCCTACAGGTGTTTTGTGGGAAATGGCCGCATCAAATCTGGTGACAAACAAAGTTCCTCCTCTGACGATTGCCCAGATAAAAGAAATGCTGGAAAAAATACTCCCCAGAGCAGCCGAGGCAGGGATTACCACAGCCGATGATGCTGCAGTCTCACCAGAGATCATCTCCGCATTTGCAGATCTTGAAGATGAAGGGAAATTACCGGTCCGGGTATTTGGTGAGATCGTTGCCCTTCCTGAACTGGGAGTAGAAGAGATACCTCTCATGGAAGCGGAAAGAAGTATCTTTTATCCGGGATATCCGGCGATAGAAGAGGGATATTCCTACATAGACGATCTTCCCGGACTTCTGGATGGAGAGTCACAGTATAATGTTACTCTCAGCACTATTCCTGATTATTCGGATGATGAAGGATTATTCAGAATTCAAACCGGTAAATTATTCCTTGACGGGGTTGTTGAGGGACATACCGGTTATCTTATCGAGCCATATGCTGACGAACCATCAACCTATGGAACAATAAACTGGGATGTCAATAAATTCCAGGATATGATTGAAGCTCTTGATTCCTTAGGGTTTCAGATAGATATCCATGCAATCGGGGACGGAGCAGTCAGGATGTGCCTTGATGCATATCAGAATGCACAGGAAAAGAATGGAGTCAGGGATTCAAGGCATAAAATATCTCATATCCAGCTCATTGATCCATCAGATGTTCACCGGATCCATGACTTGGGAATAATCGCCGCATTACAACCGAACTGGTTCTATTATGATGAAAACTTTGAACATGTGTCTCTTCCCTATCTTGGAGAAGAACGGGCTCACCGGATGTACTCGCTCAAAACAATCCTGGATAGCGGGGCAATGGTTGCATTTGGTACTGATTATCCGGTGGGAACTGATTATCTGACCTATAATCCGCTCGACGGCATCCGAACCGCAGTTACCCGACTTCCCCTGCCTCCGGACTCACCCATTACCGAACCATACCATCCGGAAGAACTGATTGATCTAAAAACGGCGATTGAGGCATACACCTACTGGGGAGCATATACCAATTTTATGGAAAACAGTACAGGAACTCTTGAGAAGGGAAAATTAGCAGATATAGTTGTTCTGGATAAGGATCTCTTCTCGATGCCCTTAACAGATATCAACAAGGCCCGGGTTGCTGCTACCTATCTGGAAGGAAAAAAGGTATATGCAGATGCAGATTTTTCTGCTAATACTGCAAAAAATTGAATATTACTTTTTTAAAAAACCAATCCCTCACAGTATATCCAGTTCCCTAAGTAAGTCCCGACTGGTTACTGTTCGAAGCTGGTCAGGGAGATATTTCAGGTACTGGCATTCTCCGAGCACAAAAAACGTCTCTTTATGGATCCCTTTGGTAAGATCCTCCACGATAGTCACCTTTGCCCCTCGTCTCACCCACCCTTCCATCGCAAACCTGTTGCAGAAATCAGATGCAACGCCAAACAAAGTTACCTCAATATTAGCCGGATCCTGTTTCGGTGCGATGGAATGGATAAAGGAATCACGGGGGATTGCCTGCCTGGGATGACGGGGATCATCAACAAAATGAAATAAGGATTCATATGCAATTCTCCTATCAGGATTTGTGAAGGATATCACCTGTCCTTTCAGCTCACTCCACATGGGAAACTGGTTCTTCATCAGATACCACGTTTCAGGCAGACCCGAGACATCAAGGGAGAGTTCCCAGTCGTCGGTCTGGTATTCACAGTGAAGTGGAAACTCTTTCGCCTCTACGCTCTCTGCATACTCTTCAGAAAAATGAGTGTCCAGGATGACAAAGGTATAGTCAAATGCTGATTTGGGAATTTTTTTCAGAAATTCCTGTGCAGGTCCGAGGATGTCTTCTGCCCCGCTTACATAAAGATTTCCGGATTTTTTTGTAAAACCCTTTTGCATATCACCGATCTGCAATATCCGGATAGGTTGTATGTTGTTCATATGATCTCGAATGTGGGATGTTGAATTCCATTGGGTACTCAGTTGGAGGAAAAGGTATCATCGTATTCGTATATAGAGGCCCCGAAATATCATGGAGGGGATCGCTGTGGTTACCCAGGAAGAGCATACCGATACCCTCCAAGAGTTTTTTTTCTCATCATATCCATCAATACAATTATCACAAATTGATGAGTAGTATTCATATCACATATCAATGAACACCATATCGCCCAATTCTATTTCGCCATCGATTATTCTTCTCATAGTTGATGATGAGAAAGATGTTCTCCAGGCAACAAAATCGTACCTTACCATAACTTTTCCGGTTGAGGTTGATACTGCCGAATCCGGCCAAATTGCTCTTCAAATGATTGCACAAAAAAAATATGACGCAATCATATCAGATTATGAGATGGATGAGATGAGCGGGATCGAACTTCTGAAAAATATTCGCAGTCAGGGTCTTGATACCCCGTTTATCATTTTTACCGGAAAAGGGCGTGAAGAGGTAGTAATAGCAGCATTTGAAAATGGAGCTGATGGATATGTCATGAAAGGAGGTGAAATCCGCTCCCAATTTGTTGATCTATATCATAAAATAAAGACCATTGTCCAGAAAAGAGAAGCCGAAAAGACGATAAAAGAAGTTGAATGCAAGTTCCACGATATTTACAATAACTCACCGATAGCCATAGAACTGTTTGATGAGCAGGGGACAATCATTGAAATTAATCCAGCGGGATTACAATTATTCGGTATTGATTCAATTGAAAGCGTAAAAGGGTATAACCTGTTTTCAGATACAAGTGCTACAAAAGAAAAATTAGAAGAGTTACGTTCAGGAAAAGTCATCAAGTATGTAACTGAATTTGACTTTGATCTTCAAAAGCAACAAAACCAATATGCATCCACAAAATCCGGTAAAATAACTCTGTTTATTCAGATTACTCCATTGTTCAAAGGGACATGTTTACTTTCAGGATACATTGCACACACAATTGATATTACTGAAGAGAAGACTGCACAGGAAGACCTTAAAGAACAGAAATTATTTCTGGATTACCTTCTTGAAACCATACCCAGCCCAGTTTTTTACAAGGATGCTGAAGGCAGATATACCGGATGCAATAGTGCATTTGAGAAATATATCGGACTATCTAAAGATGATTTGATCGGAAAATCAGTATTTGATATTTCTCCAAGAGATCTTGCTGAGGTGTATCATGCGAAAGATAAGGAATTGTTTACAAAGCCAGGAATGCAGGTGTATGAATCACAAGTCAGGTTCGCAGACGGAACGAATCATGATGTTATCTTTCAAAAAGCTACCCTTGTGGACCGTTCAGGAAAAGTACAGGGATTAATCGGAATTATCCTTGATATAACTGAGAGAAAAGGCATTGAACATGCCTTACAGGAAAGCGAGGATTATATCAGAACGGTTCTTGATAATCTCCCAATCGGGGTCGCTGTGAATACAGTTGAACCAGTAGTTACATTTGAATATTTTAATGATAATTTTCTGAAATTGTATCGTGTATCGGCTGATGCTCTCAAAACACCTGATGCATTCTGGGACCATGTATACGAAGACCCGATTATGAGAGAATCTTTAAAAAAACGGGTTCTTGAAGATTGTATGAGCGGAGATACTACACGAATGCATTGGGATGATATTCCAATTACCCGGACAGGAGAAGTAACAACCTACGTGAATGCGATGAATATCCCGATTCACGAAAAAAACCTGATGATTTCAGTGGTTTGGGATATTACCGACCGAAAACGGGCAGAAGATAGTCTTCGTGAAACAAACCGGCTGCTTGAAGGAATGCTTGATGGTATTCCGGACATTATCGGCATTCAGAATCCGGATCATACCCTTATCAGGTACAATCGTGCCGGATATGAAGTTTTGGGACTGACTCCGGAAGAGGTTCGTGGCAAACCCTGTTATTCGTTTATTGGAAGAACAAAGCCTTGTGATATTTGTGCTTCAATGAAAGCACTATCAAGTAAAAAAATCTGCACTCTCGAAAAATATGTTCCTGAATTGAACCGATATCTTCTCTGCCGGAGCAATCCGATTCTTGATGATAACGGGAATGTGCAACTCATCATTGAACAATTATCTGATATCACCGAAAGAAAACAGATGGAAGATGCGATAAGACAATCAAATCAGAAATTACGCCTTTTAACCGGCCTTACCAGACATGATATCCTCAATCTTCTCAATGCGATTTATTTCTATCATGAGCTGGCTTTGGAGTCTCCGGATCTGAAAGCGAGCAGAGAGTACATCACCCGTGCAAAAGAAGCAGGTGAACGAATCGAAGCGACCATTGGATTTACCCGTGAATATGAAGAATTCGGAGTGGCAAGCTCAGGATGGCAACTGATTCATCCCATTATTGAGTCTGCAAAACAGGAGATTTCTCCAGGAACAATACAGATTAATAATACTGTTCCTGAATCTATCGAGGTATATGCTGATCCCATTATTCGAAAAGTGTTTACCACTCTTCTTGAGAATGCAATCCGCCATGGGAAGAAAGTAACACAGATTACATTTGGTGTTGATGAAAGACAAAAGGAACTGGTAATATTTTGTGAAGATGACGGTGCCGGTATTCCAGATGCAGAAAAAACCCAGATATTTGGCCATGGATTTGGCAAGAACACCGGAATTGGTCTCTTTCTTTCCAGAGAGATTCTTTCAATTACAGGACTATCAATTAGTGAAACAGGATTATTTGGGAAAGGTGCCAGGTTTGAAATACATGTTCCTAGTGAAAAATGGAGATCGAAAAAGATATAATCGGATTAGTTTCTAAAACTGTGAATTGGTGCAGGAATCCGACCCCCACGATTGATGAAATCACTGCATCCAAATGGATTCACCTGTTGAACAGGTGCATGACCTAATAATCCACCAAATTCTACTGCATCACCAACATCTTTTCCAATCACCGGGATCAGACGGACTGCAGTTGTTTTTTGGTTTATCATACCAATTGCTGCCTCATCGGCGATGATTCCGGATATTGTTGATGCAGGTGTGTCACCAGGTATCGCAATCATGTCCAGACCAACAGAACAAACACAAGTCATCGCCTCAAGCTTTTCTATTGTTAAAGCACCCCGGTTCACCGCATCAATCATTCCCTGATCCTCACTCACCGGGATGAATGCACCACTCAAACCACCAACAAAGGAGCTTGCCATCACCCCTCCTTTTTTTACCTGATCATTCAGAAGAGCAAGAGCTGCAGTCGTCCCTGGGGCACCAACCGATTCAAGTCCCATTTCTTCCAAAATTTCAGCAACACTGTCCCCCACTGAAGGGGTTGGTGCAAGGGAGAGGTCAACAATCCCAAACGGTATACCAAGCCGCTCAGATGCAGCCTGGGCCACCAGTTGTCCTGCACGGGTGACTTTAAATGCTGTCTTTTTGATTGTTTCAGACAGAATCTCAAAATCTTTTCCTCTGACTTCTTCAAGTGCATGTTTGACAACTCCCGGACCACTGACTCCCACATGTATGACGGCATCAGCTTCTGATATGCCATGAAACGCTCCGGCCATAAACGGATTATCATCAGGAGCGTTACAGAATACAACCAGTTTTGCACAACCAAGAGAACTATTATCTTTTGTTGCTTCTGCCGTCTCTTTGATTACCTCGCCCATGAGTTTTACTGCATCCATATTGATCCCGGTCTTTGTCGAACCAATATTGACTGAACTACAAACCCGTTCGGTGGAAGACAACGCCTTTGGAATGGATCGGATCAGGTTTTCATCATTCCGGGTCATCCCCTTTGAAACAATAGCTGAGTACCCTCCGATAAAATTTACCCCCATATCACGGGCAGCCGTATCCAGAGTATGTGCAACAGACACAAAATCATCACATGTTGTGCATGCTTTTCCGGTGACAAGGGCGATAGGAGTAACCGATATTCGTTTGTTTACAATTGGAATCCCGTATTCCAGTTCTATCTCCCTTCCGGTTGATACAAGATCTCGTGAAAGCCGGGTAATCTTACTATATATGTTCTGATTTAAGGTATCGAGATCACCATCAGAACAGTCAAGCAGGCTGATTCCTAGTGTGATGGTCCGGACATCGAGTTTCTCCTGCTCAATCATCTTGTTGGTCTCGTTTACCTCAAGAATATTAATCATAGTAAATCCATCAGATACGATGCATTTTCGTGAAAATGTCTTCTCGTTGGCACCGGATCTTAACTCCTATCTCATCTCCAAGATGCTCCAGATCAGTGACCATCTCAGCATAGGGCTTTGAACATGCATCGGTATCAACTATCATCATCATATTAAAGTACCCTTGAACAATTGTCTGAGAAATATCCTCGACATTGACCTGATTTTGAGCAAGGTACGTGCAAACCCGTGCGATGATTCCCACGGTATCTTTTCCGACGACGGTAATGATTGATTTTTTCATGATCTGTCAGGCCATAATTATTGGTGTTCATAAGGGATTATAGTGTAAGTGCCTGACATACCTGAATACCGGTATTTTTGCCGACAAAAAATGACTTATACTATCCTCATAGTATACTATCACGGAATCCTGAATGGAAATATCAGAAGAAGTAATTGACGGAATACGAGAACTGGTAACCATAGGTGTCGGGCATTCGGCTGGTATGCTCAATGATCTGACAAATGCCCATATCACTCTGACGGTCCCGGATGTTCATATCTTTAAGATGGGACAGGAGAATGCATTCACTCCCGTATTATACCCCATGACTCCTGAGGGTACATCCCAGGTAACCATGTCTTTTTTTGGTGAATGCACCGGTTCACTCCATCTTATCTTCCCAAATAAAAGTGCCATTAACCTTGTTATCATACTGACCAAAGAGGATGAATCACCGGATGAAATGGATGCCCTACGGGTAGAAACCCTCATGGAGGTAGGAAATATCATTATGAGCTCGGTCATGAGTTCATTTTCAATCCTGCTCACTTCCCGACTCTCATTTCTGTTTCCCAGTTACCAGACAGGAATCTGGAATATGAATAATTCGGCATCTCAGGTCTCATCAGATATTGGTATCATGGCCAGAACAAGATTTGAGGTTCATGAGAAAGAAATAGAAGGATTACTATTCTTTTTTCTGACAGAATCTTCTTTCAAACACATACAAAAACGAATTCTGGAGATCATGGAGTGTGGCCTGTAATGTGGGATGAACGAAAAAGAAGTGTCATTTTAAATCTCAATGTTCTTCCGGTCGGAATATGCACAATCAGGAAGGATTATACCATCTCATTATGGAACAGGACCCTGGAGATTTGGACCGGTATTTCGCAGGATGATGCCATTGATAAACCATTGGAAGTCGTGGTGCCTCAGTTTGCAAATCCACTCGAGAAGGCACGGCTCAAAGTAGTGCTCCAGGGAGGAGGTCCGGTTATTCTCTCATCCAGGTTTCACCCACGGATATTTCCGCTCAAAGATGAGAACCAGAATGAAGGGAAATATCAGCGAACATCCATCTCTCTGTTTGAACTTCCTGACAGTGAAGTGCGAGTGATGATTGCTGTTGAGGATGTAACCGCTATCACCGAACAGGTTCTGAAATACCGGCAGATAAAAGATCAGATTGCCTACGAACTGGAAGAGAAGAAAAAGACTGAACGTGCCCTTTCAATGGCTCTGAGTAAATTAAACACTCTGTCTTCCATTACCAGACATGATCTGAATAATATCCTGACTGCATTTGAGGGATATCTGACCTTTTCAATACAGGAAAATCCAGGTGGAAAAGTGCAACAATACCTGGAAAAGATGAAAGAAGCAGCGGATGTAATGAAACGCCACATTTCCTTTGCAAAAGATTATCAGGAGATGGGCAATGCACTTCCCACTTGGTTTGCTGTAGAGACGCTAGTCAGGTCATCGGGGTTAGGACCGGTGTTTCAACAGATAACCATAAAAAGTGATGTCGAAAACCTAGAGATTCTAGCAGATCCGCTCATTGTCAAAGCCATTTACAACCTGCTTGAGAATGCTGTCAGGCATGGTGAACATACCAGTACTATCTCAATTTCGTACAAAAAGGCAGACGACGGAATTGTCTTGCTTATCGAAGATGACGGAAAAGGAATCCCCACAAATATCAAAGGTAGAATATTTAACAAAGGATTTGGATCAAATACCGGTCTTGGTCTTTTTCTCACTCGTGAGATCCTTGGGATTACCGGAATGCAGATTATTGAAACCGGAGTTGAAGGAAAAGGAGCCAGATTTGAGATCCGGGTTCCGGAGGGACATTTCAGGTTTCGGGAATAACAAGTCCACAATCTTTTTCTGAATATCCAGCTTTATGATTATCGATGAGCAGGATTTTAATCGTGGATGATTCATTGTTTCAACGCAGGGTAGTCAGTGCTCCGTTAAAAGCACAAGGATTTGAAACCTTTGAAGCAGTGAATGGAAAAGAAGGACTTGAAAAGATCCTGGAGGTCAAGCCGGATCTCATTCTCCTTGACATCCTCATGCCTGAAAAAAACGGAATTGAAGTACTCAAAGAGTTGAAAAAGGCACGAAATACAATTCCGGTAATTATGCTCACCTCCGACGTTCAGGAATCGACACGAGATGAATGCCTGTCTCTTGGAGCACAGGCTTTTGTGAACAAACCGGTAAAAGCCGAAGAACTGTTACCGATCATTACGTCTCTTCTACAATCATAATTATGAAAGAGGTATCTCAACCGGTCCTTGACGGGATGGCAGAACTTGTCAACATTGGAATCGGTAGATCTGCAGGCTGTTTTAATACCCTGACAGGCCATCATGTCACGTTACATGTACCAAATATCCGGATATCCAGCATCCGGGAGCTCAAAGAACAGATGCCACACCCGGATCAACCTTTTACCGCCATAAACCAGGACTATAGTGGAGCTTTTGAGGGAACTGCAGTCCTTATGTTTCCTTTGAAGAGTGCTGAGGGACTATTCTACCTTATGACTGGCGAATCCAAAAAAAATCCGGAAAATGAAGAACTCTGGCAGGTAACCCTCACAGAAATTGCAAATATAATCATTAATGCAGTGATGGGTTCAGTCACAAATATCCTCGGAAAAAAGATTGAGTTTCATATTCCCCAATATCATGAGGATTCTCTGGATCATATATTAGGTCATACCAGATTTTCAGACTCTGCTTCAGTTGCAGTTGTACATGCAGAGTTTGAGGTGAAAGAAAAAGATATATCAGGGGAGATTGTGATTCTTCTCACCGATCAATCTGTGGAGGTTTTAGAGAAATATATATCAGATGCATATCGCCTGGAATCAGGAGAGGACAAAACATTTTAAAAAAGGGTAGCAGGATGAAAACAAACGTTGTAGGCTAAAGCAACAACATATGAAAGGACTATAGGTCAATAACACCCGAACGCATCGTCTCATCGTCGAAAAACCAGGATAATATCACTCAAGGGTTGTTTTACTTTTCCATCCACCTTCAGGGACACGGATTTCAAACCTGGCTCCAGTCCCAAGTTTACCAGTCTCATGAATCGTAATCCCAGTCAAAGAGAGGATTTCTCTGGCGAGAAACATCCCAAGACCCGTATTCTCACCAAATCCCCGGTCAAAGATCTGTTCTTTGTATTGATCGGCAACTCCAATGCCATTGTCTTCCCATGTTACCATCAGATCTTCATCAATGATTCTGGCAGATACGCGGATTTCTGTCACGTGCTGCCCATGCCGGATTGAATTATCAAGAAGGTTATGAAAAACTTTTTCAAGCATTGAATCGGCATAAATGAAATAATGATCCATATCACTTACCAGAGTGACCGAAGTTGACACAAGAGGCTTTGGGATAACAGATCTCAGATTAATCCAGACAGGATCATGTGATCCAAGATCTTCGTATAATCGGGTAAACTCAATCTGATGTTGTATCTCTTTAGTGGCATTCTTCATCAGATGATTATATTTTAAGAGGTCAGAGTCAGAATAGTCCATCTCTTCTAACTCAAGATACCCAAGAATCAGTGAGACTGCATTTAATATGTCATGTCTGGTGATGCTTGAAAGGAGATTCAGGCGTTTATTTGCCTGTCGAAGAGCTTCTTCTGCACGTTTTCTATCAGTTATGTCCTGGTTAGCACCCCTGGTTTTGATGGTTCTGCCTTCTGCATCCTTAATAATGCTGAACCTAACAGTAATGTATCGAATCTCTCCATCTCTTCGGATTATCCGGTGCTCAAGTCGTGAGACGTAATTAGGATCCTGTGCAGTAATGGCTTTTTCTATCTCCTTTGCAACTACATCAAAATCTCCCGGATGAACAAATTCCCGGGCATAGGTTCCGGATGACATAAACATGCCCCCCTCTTGATCCACACTTGTTCCATACATGGCATAAAACCGGTCATCAAAGGAGAAGAGATCTTTATCTATGTCATATTCCCAGTTTACCAGCTGTGCCAGATCCATTGCTTCGAAAAGACGTTTCCGGCTATCACGAAGAGTGTCTTCGATGTGAGAACGCTCAATGTCTGCTGCTGCTTTTGCAGCAATAATCTCCAAAACCTGCCTGACATAGAGGGAGTTTTCTAAAGGATTTCGAAACAGAACACAGAGAATTCCAATTATGTTCCCAGAAGAATCGTGGAGAGGGGTTCCAATATATCCCCGGAACCTCATTTCAGACAAGAATTTACATCGTGGAAACGTGCAGGCAACGTCATCCGGATATAATGAAAAACCAGTTTTTGTCACCTGTTCACATGGTGTACCCCTGAAATCATATGAAAAATCAGATAAGTTATTTCCATCAAGAAACATCGAAAGAACATGAATAGTTTCATTCTCCTGGATTAATTCGCCAATTACTACACAATCAGCGCCCAGCCACGAACTGATAGTTTCAGTGATGATTCGAAGAGAATTCGCCCCGGTTGTCTCAACGACACTCATCATGAGTGCACGGGTCGCAAGTTCTGTTTTTCTTCGTTCCGTAATGTCCCGCATTGATGCCTGTGCACCCATAACATTTCCATTCTCCGTAATGGGGACCACATACACACTAACATACATCAGACTCCCATCTTTTCTGCACAGGATCATATCCATATTTTCAACAGGTTTGCCCTGCATAGTGAGTTCTACAGCCTGGGTAAACTCCAAATAGTTCTTTGAAAAGATTGTTTCTGCAGCAAAATCCATAGATTTTCCAATCAATTCCTCAGGCTGGTACCCAAGATGTATGTACACTGAAGGAGAGACGTATGCAGCACTCATCTTTTCATCCAGAATAAATATCAGGTCAGATGACCGTTCAGTCATTCCCCTGAATCGTTCTTCGCTCTCCCTGAGTTTCTGTTCAGTTTTTTTCATTTCAGAGATATCACGGATAGATTCTATCGCACCGATTATTTCTCCTGCCTGATTGTACAGTCGGGATACCTTGACAAGTGCTGATATCTGATTTCCTTTCGGATGAGAGAGATTTGTTTCTGCTGTTAATGTCGTCTCTGTCCGATACACGATAGAATAATATTGCGCAATGATTTCATCTGGTGAGTCGATAAGATCAATAAGTAATGGTCGGTTTGTGCCATAAAACGGAATTGAATACTCATAATTTCCTTTTCCGACCATTTCTTGCGCTGCTAATCCGGTCATCTCCTCAATGGCACGGTTCCAGACTGTTACATATCCATACCGGTCTATGGCAAAGGTTGCATCCGGAAGAAAATCAAGGATGTCTGAAAGAAATTTCTTTGAATCCTGAAGGGAAATGCGCTCATTTTTTCTTGCGACTGCCAGCTTTATTTTATGGATCAGCTCGGTAAATAGTGCATCCATGGAGATGCTTTTTTGGATGTAAAAATCAGCACCACTGTTAATTGCCTCGATGAGAACCTCTTCTCTACTCCGGACAGTAAACAGAATAAAAGGAATATCTCCATATTGTTCCCGAATGGTTTTCAGAAAAGCAATTCCGTCCATGCCGGGCATGTAATAATCAGAAACAATTGCATCATAACCGGAAATATTGGAGTAATTCAGGGCATCCAAGGGGGTTGTCAGCGTGTCAACTCTGAACTCTTTCGTGTTTTCTAGATAACGCCGGGTAATGAAGAGAAATGATTCATCATCGTCGACAAGAAGTACGGATATCAGATCGCCTCCTGGATCCTGACCAGTTGATGATGAATAGAAATCCGGAGATGTCATGAGCACTCTTCTCTTTAGTTAACCAGTACTGATATTACTATATAGTAATTGTTCTCATGAGAGATCGGGGATCTCCCCTCTCTGCTGTGGTGGACATGTTTCCGCCCAGGATATGTACCTGGAAATCTGGAAAAATGAATCAGAATGCAATTGATTTTTCGTAGGAGACGGAAGTTAATTAATTCATCATATCAAAGAGCTGATAATGAAAAAAATTTTGGTTCTGTTGTTTATGGTTTATATGACCAGCATGGTGCTCGCAGATGACACTTCTGGTCCATCACATCCAAACAGGCTGGTTGATTACTCCCTAGATAGGTTCAACAAGACTCCTGAATTAGTGGATACGGAACTGGACAGATTCAATAAGTCACCCGCAATCATTGATATTGAACTTGAAAGAATGAACAATACAACAAAACTCATTGATACGGAACTGGACAGATTTAATAAGTCACCCGCAATCATTGATATTGAACTTGAAAGGATGAACAATACAACAAAACTCATTGATACGGAACTGGACAGATTCAATAAAACTCCATATTAAACTGGACTTCTTCGGGATCATATGATGAACCGGGCATCATTTTTGCATATCAGTGAAAGAATGACAGGGCTTAAGGATTCAAGGTTATCATCGATGATCTCGACCCCTCATCATATTTTGGGGTGCCGGGTTATCTTTCAGCTCAAGCATTCGTTTGCTGACTCCAAGTGTCTGATGCACCCATGCTTTTGGATCCTCCAGATCTCCCGGATACCGGGGAATTAAATGTATATGAAGATGCATTACTGTCTGACCAGCCACTGATCCATCATTTATCGCAATATTATACCCCTCTGGATGATAGGTTGTATCCAGGTACTTTCTTCCTACTCTCACCAGATCAAAGATCGCCACTTGTTCCTCTTCTGTCACTTCAAAGAAAGACGCGATGTGACGATAAGGAATGATGAGCAGATGGCCGGGTGTTACCGGATAATCATCTTTCCGGCAATATGCAACAGTATTTGTAAACAGTATTTTGCTCTTGGCTGGAGAACAGAAAACACAGGGTATAGGCATGTCCGGATATATGTTGGTTCAGAAAATGATTAAAGTGAGAGATAACGAGTCAGAATACATCTAACCAAAGGAATCATTCGTTCCATGAGATAGTACAGAAGGAATAAAGACACCTTATCTCTGTTTTTATGGAAATATCATTCGGTACCCGGTCCCGTTATCCCGGATAATCTCCATCTTCCCTCCCAGTTGTCCGATGAGACCTTTTATGAGCTGCATGCCCAGAGATGAACTTCTCTCCAGGATAAAACCATCCGGAAGGCCAATTCCATTATCTGAATAATTCAGGTGATACATATCTGAAGCAAAGAACATTTCTATTGTTATTTCTCCTTTTTGTTCATCTGGAAATGCATGCTTTAAAGAGTTGGAGATCATCTCATTGATTATCAGGCTGCATGGCATGGCCTTATCAATATGTAAATAGATATCAGAAATGTCTAATTTGACCGTGATATTATGAGAAGTAGCCTTATAAGACTGGAACAGGTAATCAATGATCTTTTTGATGTAATCACCATAATCTATCCGGTCTAAATCATCAGACTGGTACAATTTTTCATGGATAAGGGCTAACGATTTGATCCGGTTCTGACTTTCGTTAAAAATTTCTATCATTTCCGGATCTTTCAGAGCTCTTGCCTGCATAAAAAGAAGGCTGGATATAACCTGCATATTATTTTTGACGCGATGATGAATTTCCTTAAGCAATGTTTCTTTTTCTTTCAGTGATCGTGACAACTGCTCATCAAACTGTTTTTGTTCGGTTATGTCTACTACGATTGATCGGGACATTACAAAGGATCCAGTTTTGTCATAGATAGCTGAAGCATTAACCCGGACCGGGAAGGTTGTCCCATCTTGTCGTATCATCTCGATTTCAATCCCAGACAACTCTCCTTTCTTAATGAAATCATGAAAATTGGCGATGAAAATTTTCTTACTGTCAGAAGGAAGAAGATCTGTGATATGTTTTTTGCCTACCACTTCATCAGATGAATATCCAAGCCAGGAGAGTTCTGTGTCATTCATCCTGACAATCAATCCCTCAGAATTCAGAGAATGGTATCCACATGGAGCATTATTATACAGATCATGAATCTCATTTGCAGTTTTCACCCGGTCATCCTCAGCTCGGACTATTTCAGTGATATCCTGGGAAGATCCGACCAATCGGACCTTATTTTCACTTTCATCATGTAATACTTTCATCTGGGCATGAACGAATCTGACATCTCCATTGGGGAGAAGAAGCCGGTGATACACTGTTCCGGATGACTGATTGTCAATGATTCTTTGAATTTCATGGTGGGCTCGGTCACGATCCTCAGGATGTATTCTGCTCATGACCATATCATACGACGGCTGAACTGAATCCGGCTCATAGCCCATTATTCTATACTGTTCTTTGGACCAGAATACCTGTCCGGTATTCATATTCATCTCCCAGGTTCCATAATGAGCGATAGCCTCGGCAACATCAAGTCGTTCCAGGTTTTCTTCAAGAACATGCTGGATGTGCGTGAGTTCGTTATTTTTTTCGGTTAATTCCAGAGTCCGTTCCTGAACACGATTCTCAAGCTCTTCATATGATCGAATAAGTTCATCTTCAACCAGTTTTTTATCGGTTATATCACGGTTTGTTCCTCTTCTTCCTAGAAAATTACCGTCTGAATCAAAAATAGGGACACATGTATGAGCTATCCATTTTATCTGGTTATGACGGGTGATAATCCTGAAGATAATCTCTTCTTTATCTTTTTTCTCATCCAGGGAGACATGGTTATTATAGATCTGAAGATCTGACGGATGAATCAACTGTTCTATGGTAATTTTTTGCTGATAGAAATCATCAGAACGGTACCCGCAGATATGCTCGACAGAAGGGGTGACATATACATATCTATTATCAACTGAAAGCCAGTATTCCCAGTTATAGGTATAATCTGCAAGTATTCGGAATTTTTCTTCGCTTTTTATAAGATCGTTCCGTTGGGCTTCAAGTTCTTCATAATTCTGCCTGAGCTCTTCTTCTGATGCTGCAAGTTCTTCAAATGTTGCTCCAAGCTCCTGATTTTTGATTTCAAGTTCTGTCTGATACAACTTTTGATCAGTAATATTGATTGAGAGAATCGCAATCCCTTCAGGAACAGGTTGAATTTTCAAATTATACCATGAACGTTTCCCATCAGGAAAGACAAACTCACTCTCGATGTTCTGGGGAACTCTCTCTTGCATTGATTTTTTCAGCGATTGAAACATACTGGTGTGTTCTACGCCAGGATACATCACGGGCAATGAACTCGTCAGCAGCTCATTCCTTGAATATCCACTCTGCTGCACGGCAACATCATTCAAATAGAGATATCGGAACTCATGATCAAGTATTTGAAAACCTTCCAACATGGAATCAAGAATCCGGCGATATCGTTCTTCACTCTCATAGAGTGCATTTTCTGCTTTTTCCCGTTCACTGATATCCCTCGTCACTCCAACCATTCCAGTAACACGGCCATTATTATCAGTGATGAGAGTTGTCACCGTTTCTGTCGGGAAGTATGTGTTATCTTTGCGTACGAGATCCGTCTCATGAGTCTGAACCCGGACTGATTCAATACCCCTTTCCATAGCACGAATTCTCTCAGGATACTCTTTTTTGAATACCTGAAGTGATTGTGGAGTAAGCATTGATTCAAGTGACTGGTTTGTGGCATCTTTCGGATCATATCCCAGGAGTACAGAAACTGACGGACTGATATATGTGAATTTTTGCGACGGAAGGTCCATCTTCCAGATGATGTCTCCAACATTTTCCGCAAGCAGCCGATATCGTCGTTCGGTATATGCAAGAACAGAAGACATCTCATCAGCATGGTGCATCGAGTAGATTACAGCAGCACATAACCCTGCAAGAAAAAGAAACGTAAAACCAAGCGTCAAAATTATGAGATCTTCCCAATGTTTTGTATGGGATGTTAAAGATTCCCTAAATTTCAGGTCAAGAAGATCAGCCTGCTGTTCAAGATCGTATAAAGCGACTCTCAATCGGATCTGTAGATTTTGATCATCTCCCGGTAATTCCATCTGTTGATGTAAAAGATTTTTAAATGCCTCTACCTTTTCACTGAACTGATTTACAAGAGCTTCTCCCTCCGCATCAGAGATATAACTTTTATTATGCAACTTTGTAATTGACTGTTCAAAAGACTTAACAGCCTGATCAAGAAGAGCATACCCGGAAGATGCATCATACGGAGTACCAAACTCTTTTGAAAGCGAATAATGTAAAAATCCCTTTACTAAATCGATGCGTGCTGATCCAATGATGTTAAGGGTATCAATCGCTTGATTCACATCATATTGTTGTTGATAATGAAGCCCTGCAATTCCTATGCACATCAGGAGTGTGAACAATATTGCACCCCAAATCCAGATACGGGGATTTTTAAGCAGCGAAATAAAATCAGAATATGAATAACCAGTCATAATAATGTTTTCTCACTGCCATTTTGCTGTGTATGATAGTCTGGCAATTCTTCTTTCATAATTCCAAACCGCCTTACAAGTTCCTGATGTTCCTCACTCCCAATATATAAGATCATCTGGTCGTTCCAGGCATCCAATAATTTTTTATCAGATTTTCGAAACCCGAAGGCTCCATTTCCGGAGATGATGCTCTTTGAGATATCGGTTTGATCAAACGGGTATGCTTGTTCAACCATACGAGAGGGATTGTGTTTTTCAATCCATCGAATCGGAGGTGAAGATAGTGCAAATCCATCAATTTTTCCGGTTTCAACACTTGCCAGTCCAGAAATCGCGTCGGGAACATGAATCAGTCTATCTTCAGACATTCCAAGTTCCCTGAAAATTAATTCTTCCACAGAGCCTGAAAGAACAGCAATACTGACATCCTTATTTTGAAACGCCTGTCGATATGAATGAATATTATGAGGATTTCCCTTTTTTACTAGTAATCCCTGCAAAACATGAATAGAAGGCAGGGAAAATGCAATCTGTTCTTTACGAGCCTCAGTAATAAACATACCTGAGGCAATAACATCAATCTTCCCAGTTTCTAATTCAGATATCAGGGATCCAAATTCTGTCTGACGCCAGGTAATATTTGAAATGCCTAATCGACGAACAATTTCCCGTGCGACTTCAGGAGATTCTCCAGTTATTTCACTATTATCAATATACGCATATGGAGGTTCGATGGAATAACCAATGATGATATAACCCTGGTCAATACACCGAGTGAGCGAAGAATCAAAATGTGGATGAAAGTATGAAAATGATAAAAACATACCTGCAAAAATGAGCAAAATAATTGGTATTACATACCTTCGGTTCATCACGTATGTGTATATTGTATAATTCAGGTGTTATAGATTATCAATCATTTCTCACAGCACGATCAAAAAAAGAGATTCAAACAAGAATCACCAAATTACTCGTATATTACTCGGCAATTTTTCCATGCCCATAGTGCTTGAGCAAAAAGTTCCGAACCGCATCAGATTGGATCCATCCCTGATCTAACTGGGTTACAAGATTGTCAATCCGTTTGACCTGTTCGATAATTTCATCACCCTCTTTTGTTTCGAACATAGATGCAAGTGACATGATAATTGCCAGAGGATTCCGGATACGGTCATTTAAGATCTGGAACTGTTCCATATTGTGTTCTATCTGAACAAGTCCTTTTTTCTCAACTTCCTTTTCAATCCTGACCATCATAGATATATCATGAAGCTGACCAATCACCTGGATAACTCCATCCGGGGTAGTAACTGGAACTATTGTAGAATCTAGCCAGATTTCCTCATCATGATAAGTAAAATTATGTGTGACACGAAGAGAATTTCCAAATTCAAAGACTGTTTTTATCTGTTCCTGCAGAGTATCAAGGAGACTGCCCGGAATAAATGAACCAATGGGTACTGGAGATACAAGATCTTGCTCCTGACCGAAAAATTTCTTTGCATGGGTATTTAAAAAAAGGATATTGTGATTATTATCTAAAACGAATATCGAATCTTCAGCTAATTCTGCAATGGCTCTGTACCTTCTTTCACTCTCAATCAGAGCTTTATCCATCTCATGTTTATAAAGAGCCATCCGGATAGTTGTATGTAATGCCCGTTCTTCCAGTGGTTTGATGAGGTATCCAAATGGTTCTGAATGAACAGCCTTTTGCACTGTTGCTTCATCAGAATGAGCGGTTAGGTAAATGATTGGAATACGATACTGCCTTCGGATAAGATCTGCCGCTTCAATCCCGGTCATCACACCTTTCAGGGTAATATCCATGATCATGATATCAGGATGCATTACCCCTGCTTTTTCCACCGCCTCTTCACCGGTATCCAAGATATCGAGAACTTCGTATCCCAGATCTTCAAGACGTGCACGTATCTCAAGTCCTGTAACAAACTCATCCTCAACAACCAGAATTTTAACTTTGTCCATCATAGAGCAGATTTACAGAGCATTTTTGATTACAATGAAATACCGTTTTATCTCCTAGTATAAGAATTCCATGAATCGGATATTACCGGGTTATGAGCAAACAATTAAGGATACATCATCATGAGAGATAGATGTTTTCATTTGTGAAGTATAACCAAACAAGAACGTTATGCAGAAAACCGAAGAGTATATTTTGTTCCATTCGACCTATCTAATGTCATTGTTCCATTTAACTGATGAACAAGACCTTGTATGAGTTCAAGTCCCAGTGTTTTTGTTTTACCCGGCTCAATAGATTCAGGAATTCCAATCCCATTATCCGTATAGATCAGTTCATATTCATTTTCCAAAAGAGAGAAATCAATTTGAATCTCTCCAGGTCTGTTATCAGGAAAAGCATACTTGAGAGAATTTGAAACCAATTCACTTACGATTAAACTACAGGGAACAGCCTTGTCAATTGAGAGATAAACCGTGTCATTATTTACTATGATCCTAACCTGGTTTTGTCCGGCCTTATACGATTCGGCGATTTGCTTTGTAATTCGAATCAAATAATCAGGATAATCAATTCTATCAAAATCTTTTGACTGATATAGCTTTTCATGAACAAGGGCAATAGATTTAATCCGATTCTGACTTTCAAGAAGTATATCCCGGACCTCCTTTTGCTCTGCATTTCTTGCCTGCATAAACAAAAGACTGGAAATAACCTGCATGTTATTTTTTACTCGATGGTGAATTTCTTTAAGCAGCACTTCCTTTTCTGCAAGAGAGGTCTGAAGTTCTTCAGTCCGGTTTTTCACTTCTATTTCAAGTTTTTCATTAAAATCTCGAAGTTGATCCTCGATAATCTTTCGTTCAGTAATATCAGTAAGGACATTGAGTGATGCAGGTTCCCCCTGATACTGGATAGTGCACCCTCTGACAACAACCCGTTTTCTTTCTCCACTTTTTGATAAAATTTCTAACTCATATGGTTCAATATCCTGACTATCCATCCTGCGCTTTATTGCATCAATGAGTATTCCGTGATATTCAGGAGAGACATGAAAGATAAGCAAGGTATCATACAGTTCCTGGATTGTGTATCCCATCATGGAAGCAGCCGCTGGATTAACATATAAAAGCACTCCATTCCGATGAACAAGAATTATATCAGGAACATTATCAACCAGCATCCTGTACCGTTCTTCACTCTCCCGGAGTGCATTTTCTATATCTTTTCGGCTAGTAATGTCGATGCATACCCCAGACATCCCGATTCCGACACCATAGTGATCATATTCTGTTCTTCCTGCTGCTGCTATCCATCGAATCTCTCCGGATGGGAGAATAATTCGATATTCATTCCAGAGTTCTTTTTTCTCGCTCACAGACCTGAGAGTTCTCTCGTATGCAGCATCCCTATCGTCAGGATGGATTGTTTTCAGCCAGGAGTCAAATGAAGGGATGGTCCCGGGGGGAAGGCCAAACATCACGAAAAACTCATCTGACAAGGTAAGTTTATCAGATTGTATATCCCATGTCCACAGCCCTATCTTTGCGACGGTCTGGGTGAACTCAAGCCAGTTTTTCGCATATACAAGTTCTTTTTTTACCTCTTTTTCTTCTGTGACGTCCTCATAAACAGCAACGATTTCACCACCAGGTAACTTGAATACAAAATTATCCCGCCAGCCAGAGTGACGGTTATCCACATAGTAAGAGACCGGGAAATGTTTCGTTATCCCGGTTTTACTGACTTCCTGGAAGACCTGAAAAAGTCCAAAATTTTCAACACCAGGAAAGACATCTTTGACAGAACGGCCAACAATATCCTCTCTTTTAAGCCCTTCAATCTTTTCAACGGCCGGGTTTACTTCCTCTATAATAAAATCTGTCTCATCATGAGTTGGCCGATACACTACAACACCGGAACGCATTGCATTAACAAGTTCTGAAAACCTGGTTTCACGTTCTCGTATCGTAAGACTTTGATTTGCTACCCGATCCTCAAGTTCGCGTTTGGCAGCCTGAAGTTCATTCATCACCTTTTTTCGTTCATATAATGCAGATATCAGAAAAAGGCCGGTAATAGACGTAATGGTTATAAAAGACTGAATAGAGAAGAGGGTATCATGAACAGAAGATCCAAAAAAAACACTCTGACTGAAATATACCGACCATATTGCAATCAAATCTCCAATAAGAACAGTTAGTGCAACTTGACGAGCAGAAAAGCGAAAAGCAGCATATATTACAAAAATTAAAAACACATACGGGGTGCCATAGGTAAAAATGAACATACTCCCAAAGATAAGGATAAAATAAAAGAATACATGCTCAACCCGAAAAGATGAAGCAAGAGATGCTTTCGTCAGTGTTGACCAGGTAAAGATTACCGGTGCAATAATCAGAATTCCTGCAACATCTCCGAGCCACCAGGTAAGGCTATTAATCAGTAATTCAGGAGCCTGAACATATCCGGATAGAATAAGTGAACTAACTCCAATTCCTGCAGCAATGAGAGACGAACCTGCACTTATGATACAAAACTTAAAAATAAGTCCTGGTGAGCTTAGGAACGTTTTTTCTTTAATCAAATGTTGAAATGCTAAACAAAAAACAGAAATTGCCAAGAAATTTCCAATGCCCAAAGATATTGCGACAGGAAGAGTGACCCCGGTTGTTACGACCGAGAATACTGTTCCAAAAAAAACACCGGGGAGCAGATAAATTCTGGAAAATAATATGGCAGATACCGCAATTCCAGCAGGAATCCAGAAGGGGGACACATTTCCATAACTGATCCCAAAAAACATGGAGATCTTTGCAAAAATGAAATAGATCAAGATAAAAAGGAGAATATGACCTGATTTTTTCAGATTAGTCACTAAATCTAATTTCATACGAGGTCCCGTTTTCTACTGTCCGGGTAATAGTCCCGTTGAGTTGTTTAACAAGCCCATGGATAAGCTCCATACCAAGAGTTTTTGGTACAAGATGTAACTCTGTCTCTGGCATTCCTATACCATCATCAGCATAATTCAGGATATACATCCCATTTTCAAGAACAAAATCTATAGATATCGAACCTTCCCGCATATCCGGGAAAGCATGTTTCAAAGAGTTGGATATCAGCTCATTTACAACCAGGCTGCAGGGAACTGCTTTTGAAATGGGGATATATACCGGAGTATCAGGAAGTTTCATTGTTACCCTGCTACTGGTCTCTTTATAGGACTCAAAGATGTTACGGGTAATCTTTCGAAGGTATGATGAGTAATCAATTCGTTCGAGATCTGATGACTGATAGAGTTCTTCATGGACAAGAGCAATGGACTTGACCCGGTTCTGACTTTCAACCATGAGTTCTTTTATCTTCTGATCTGTCGCAATCCGGGACTGCATGTAAAGCAGACTTGAGACTACCTGCATATTGTTTTTTACCCGGTGATGGATCTCCTTCAGTAAAATTTCCTTTTCGCGAAGAGATTTCTCAATAGTCTCTTCCATTCGCTTTCGTTCGGTAATATCTCGAAAACTCCAGACTCTTCCAGCGATAGTATACCCGATATGCTGTGGTTTTGAATATCGCTCAATAATCCGGTTATCTTTAAGGGTGATGATATCACTCGTTTCAATGTCAGGGTTTTTTTCAACCTTTCTGATAGTATCGAAAAATGCATCTGAGTCTGAAACCTGATCTGAAAGGATATAAAAGAGTTCCTGTTCATGCATCCCCTGTATCTCATAATTTTCAATATTCCAAATTTGTTGAAAGATATGATTAAAAACAGACACAATGTGAGAGTTATGAATTACAAGCAGTCCGTCAGGAGTCGATTCAATCGTGGCAGAGAGAATAGAAAGGATCTCTTGTAAATGTTTTTCAGCAGATACTCGCTCCTGCACTTCTGAAAGAAGTTCTTCATTCACAAATTTTATCTGATCAGTCCGTTCAGTTACCTTTTCCTCAAGAGTCTGGTTGAGGGTTTGCAACTCTTCTTCAATTCTTTTTTGGTTTGAAATATCAAGGATAAATGCAACTGCTTCTTCCCGCTCCTGCCCCAGCAGCACAAATCCAACAAGAACCCAGATTCTGGTCCCATCAGACCTGATATACTGTTTCTCAAACGGAGTACAACTACCACGTTCTTTTGCTACTGTAATAGCATATTCATCAAGAGCGGAAAATTCAACAGGAGTTATTTCATTCCATTTTATTCTGCCTGAATGGAGATCATCTTCTGAATACCCAATGATCCGGAGATATTCAGAATTCGCAAGGGAGATAGTACCATGTATATCCCCAATAATGATACCAATAATTGGCGAATCAAAAAATGCAGATATCTTTTCATTCGTCTTTCTGATATCTTCTTCAAGTTTTCTTTTGTCGGTAATGTCCTGAATGATGCCAACAATTTTTTCCGAACTGGTACCTGATCCCTGTCGGATATTTCCGGTCGAGACAACAATCCGTTCTGGTGAACCATCAACAGGGATGATGGTCGTTTCAATATTATATGGGATCTTATGCTCCATCAGATCAGCCATTTTTTTCATAACCTGATCGCGATGAGGAACACAACTCAAAAAAGTCTCGAGGTCTACAAATCCATCAGGTGTTGGCTCCATTCGGAAAATTCGAAAGCCTTCATCCGTCGCCCATAACGTGTTCGCATCAACATCATACTCCCATGTTCCAATATGAGCAACTCGTTGTGCTTCATATAACCGTTCCCGAACCTCCTGAAGTGCATGCTCCGATGCAGATATTCTCTCCATCTGAACCCGAAGTTCATCCTGCTGAGTTGCTAACTCTTCATTTGAGGCATGTAGCTCCTCATTCATTGACTGAAGTTCTACATTTTTTTCCAGGAGTTCAGTCTCATAGGCTTTCCGGGTAGTAATATCCCGAACAATCACCTGCCAAAATATCTTACCCTGATATTCAATTAGCCGGATGCTATTTTCGACTGGAAAAACCGTTCCGTCTTTTTTCTGATGCTCAGTCTCAACTACACGAGTTTTTGTTTGAATCAGGTATTCTTTTTCATTTGTTAGTTTTTCTCGTGATATTGCAGAATGGAGATCAAACAATCTTCTTTTCTGAAACTCTTCAGGACTATATCCGTACATCACAACCGCACGGTCATTGACATCAAGAATGTGCCAATCAGTATCCAGTATGAAGATTGCATCATTCGCCTGCTCCATAAGAAGGCGTATCCGATCAGAAAGGAAAAGTTCATGCTTTTTTTGGTCGAGTTCCTGGCGAATGTAGTTATTTTCCCGGATTTTATAGAAGGCAATAAAGACAAGAGATGCAATAATGATTAAAAGGAGCATGAGGCCAATTATAAAAAATGAAAATTGTTTGAACGGAGTATATATTTCATCCTGATCTATTTTTGCAACAATAAACCATGGTGTTCCGTTAATATCTGTAATGGATGCTACAACCGGCACACTCCGATAGTCATTCCCTTTGACAATTCCCCGGATTCCTTTCACTGCCATTACAGCCGGAACATTTTCATTTTCCAATGGAATTTGAAGATTAAGACCGGCATTCTGAATATGCCTGAGATCATTTAAAAATAGAACCTCATTCCCAACCTGCCGGAGAATCAGTGACTCTGCAGTTTTTGTAGATTTCGGCCATGATTGAATCATGGGATAGAGGTATTGTTCAGGATTCATCTCAAGAACCAGGACCCCTATTGCTGGATCACCTGTTCTTGCCCGTATAGGAATCCAGAATTCCATTGTTCTCTTCCCGGTTTCTGGATCTAAAAAGAGATCAGTAAAAACAGGGTTTGCAGAATTCAGTGCTTTAAAAAACGTTTCATTCTTACTAAATGTGCTGATTGATGCATCATCCGGGACAGTAAGCACCACATCTCCCGTTTCATTCAGGAGAACAGCACCCTGATAATGATAACTTGTTACTAGACTAAAAAGCCACTCAATAAGACCGGCTCTTGTAATATCAAACCTTCCAGGGTTTTTGAGATTACTCAGATATCCAAAGAGCATCTGGTTTTTCATCGAAACTTCAGCATCTGATTTTCGCTCAAAGAACCAGTCAGAAATGGATGCTGCTTTCAGTTCTGCTATAGTGGTAAGTTCGGAGTGAATCTCCTGTTCTGCAATCTTCTGTTGGTCCAGGATTTCTAAATAGCCTGTAAGTATAATGATAAAAAATATGAGAATAATTCCTGCGATTGTATAAAAATGTGGTTTTTTTACGAATGACAGGTCTATGGACATTTATCTCCACCACATGATTTGTTCTATCCTCATGCCAGATGATATGAATAACCACAAATTCGGATAAGATTGTAATATTCTGGAGATATGGTGAAGGGGCGATACATGTAAGGATAAACCTGGCAGCATCATTACTCCGGTAATATCCAATAAGTGCTCTGAGTATATGAGATCTTCTTAGAAAGAACTGACGTTTGATCTATTAAAATCGAAAATATGAAGGGCTTTTTTCCTGTGATCTCTTTATATAACATAAAATGAAATATTCACGTTTATGAAACTCCGAACCCGGGTTCTTCTCTTATACTTGTGTATAATCACTCTTGTCCTGGTCTGTATCGGAGTAATCATGCCTTCATCATTGCATGATAAGAATCTGGAGACTACGTTAAAAGATTCACAAAACCAGCTGAAACACATTGATTTTGCATTATCTACCTATATCAGGGAGGTGGAACAGGACATTTCAGAACTCCTCATGCATGAAAATGTCATAGATCCTAACGATTCCGGATTTACCAATTTTGTTAATGTCTCAGAGGAGACATTCCGGTATTCAATCGGTGATCGTGAAGCAGCAATCATATCTGTTCTGAATGCATTCCGTCTGACTCATCCGGCGGTCAATTCCGTGTATATGGGCAGGGAATCAGGGGCATTTGTGAGATCTCATCCCCGTGCCAGACCGACGAACTATGATCCCCGGACAAGACCCTGGTATATCCTTGCCAAAGAACATCCTGACCAGGTAATGAGAACCGAACCCTACCAGTCTATTACTTCTCCGGATGTAAATATCGGAATCGTGAAAGCCATCACCTATCCTAACGGAACGGTTTATGGAGTGCTTGGAGCAGACATAACCCTCGTAAATCTAACCGATTACATATCATCAATTGATGTCGGAGACTCAGGCCAGATAATGCTGGTCAGTAAAAGCGGAATGATTCTTGCATCCAAAGATGCATCACTTCAGTTTACAAATATTTCAGATATTGTAGGGGAGCGTCAGGCAGATTACCTGTTAAACGAACAGAAGGGAATGATTACCCTTCAATCATCATATCTTATATTTTACACGTCTAAAATGCTTGGATGGAAACTCCTTATTACTATACCCTTTTCACAATTTGAAACAGAAATCAGGGAATCAATCTATTTTATCCTGGTATTTGTCATCATTGCCCTTATCCTTCTTAGCGTTATTACTCTCATTATTCTGGATCAGACCATAATCAGGCCATTATCGAAACTTACAGAGATCACAAAAAAAATATCTGAAACCGGGGATGTAAGCCACCCGGTTGATCTGAATACCAAAGGAGAGATAGGTGACCTGGCTCATTCCTTTTCACTTATGATTCAAACCATCAAAGAGCAGGAGGGACAGAAAAAGAAAGCTTTTGAAGAGGTATCATCCTATCGGGACCGTTTGGAAGACCTGGTCAGGGAGAGAACCCTCCAGCTAGAAAAAACAAACCAGGAACTTATTATTGCACGGGATCATGCTGAAGCAGCTGATCAGCTCAAATCGGCATTCCTGGCAACCATGTCTCACGAACTTCGGACTCCGCTCAATTCAATCATCGGTTTTACCGGTATTTTATTGCAGGGTCTTGCCGGTCCGCTCAATCAAGAGCAGGATAAACAACTCACCATGGTCCAGCAGAGTGCCAGACATTTACTTGCACTCATTAACGATGTCCTAGATATATCTAAGATTGAAGCAGGTGAGCTAAATATTTCAAAGGGCACCGTTCACGTCAACCAGTGCATAGAATCAGTCCTAACAACCCTGAAAAAAAGTGCCGAAGACAAAGGGCTTCACCTTATTTCAGACCTGGGACCTGAAATAGGCATTATCATCGGTGACCAGAGAAGAATTGAACAAATTCTCATCAATCTCATAAATAATGCAATTAAATTTACCGACAATGGGACGGTGACTGTGACCAGCAGGCGAGAAGGAGATTCCATCAGAATTTCAGTTTCAGATACCGGTATCGGGATCTCAAAAGAGCAGATGGAAAAATTATTCAGGCCATTTCATCAGATTGATACCGGGACAACCAGGAAACATGAAGGTACGGGATTAGGGCTTTCAATCAGCAAAAAATTAGTGGAACTTCATGGAGGCACTATTTCAGTTACCAGTACAGAAGAAATAGGAAGTGAATTTATCATACATATGCCATCAGGAGAGGAGTAATCATGGGGAAAAAAATTCTGGTTATTGAAGATAATGAGCAAAATATGTACCTTATGCATTTTCTGCTTGAATCAAACGGATATACCGTGATTGAGGCATTAAATGGGCAGGTTGGAATACAAAAAGCGATCGACGAACACCCGGATGTCATTCTCCTTGATATACAACTGCCAGAGATGGATGGGTATCAGATTGCAAAGATTCTCAGAAAAACTCCTGATATTGATACAATCCCAATTATTGCCGTTACTTCATATGCCATGGCAGGTGACCGGGAAAAGATACTGGCAGCTGGTGCTACAGATTACATTGAAAAACCAATTAATCCGGCTACCTTTGTAGACCAGATAAAAATTCACTTTAAGGAATAGGGGATGAATAAGATGAATGTACTGGTTATTGATGATCAATATATAAACCGATATCTTCTCGAAAAACTTCTTATCGGATATGGATTCTCTGTAATATCAGCAGTTGACGGAGTAGAAGCACTTGAAAAGCTGAAAGAAGGACCAGTTGATCTCATCATTTCTGATATCCTCCTCCCAAGGATGGACGGATTTCAACTTTGCAGAGAAGTGAAGACGAATCCTGACTATGCTCAAATTCCATTTATATTCTACACTGCAGCCTATACTGAGCAGAAAGATCGTGAATTTGCAGAAAGCCTTGGAGCGGATCGATTTATAGTAAAACCTACCGACCCGGCAGAATTTATCAACATAATCCGTGACCTTGTAAAAAATATCCCGCAAGAAGAGATTGCTGTCCCCAAAACAATCGTACTTGGTGAAAACGAATATCTCTCCGAACATAATAAACGCCTCATTCATCAGCTTGAAAAGAAACTTACTGAACTTGAAGAAATGAATAAATCCCTTCGAATATCAGAGAAAAGATATAAAAATCTCTTTGATAATGCAAACGATGCAATCATCCTGCATGAAATAACTCCTACCGGTGAGTTTGGTCGTATACTGGAAGCAAACGGAGTTACATCAGCTCTTCTCGGGTACTCACATGATGAGCTTCTTAGTAAAAATATGACTGATATCGATAATGCAAAGAGTTCTGAATATTACCAGGAGCTTATGGCAACCCTTCTTGAGAGAAAGCATCAGACATTCGAAGCAGAACATCTGACTAAATTTGGAAAAATTGTCCCTGTTGAAATAAGTGCCCATCTCTTTGAAGAGAACGGAACACGATTCTGTCTGGTTATATGTCGGGATATTACGTACAGAAAAGCGGCAATAAAAGAATTACACCAGGCTTTTACCCAGATAAATGAAAATCTTCACCATATTGCAGTTATCGGAGACCAGATACGAAATCCATTATCGGTCATCATGTCATGTTGTGAAGAGTGTGAGAGTGGATATAAGAATAAAGTCGCAACTGCGGTAAACGATATTGATTCATTCATCCGGAAACTTGACATCCGTATGGTTGAATCTGAAAAGGTCAGAAACGTGCTCTCAGGATCTCAGGGAAAACATACAATGGGGAGTATTCAAGATCTGAATGACCGGGTTTAAGATATGGACTAACTGCGGCTGATGAATGGATATTTTCTGGGGAGTATTTGTTTTTAATTATTACAACAGAGGGGGGGCAATATGTGTCACATTTTATACCTTGATGATGAACGTATCATTCTTGATTTGGGGAGAGAATACCTGGAGACAGAGCTTGGTTGCAAAGTTGATACAACCACTTCACCTGATGAAGCAATTGCCTTGTTTACTCAAAACGATTACGATTGCATCATTTCTGATTATATGATGCCTGATTTGTCTGGTGTAGAGTTTCTAAAAATTGTCAGAGAAAAAAATTCGAAGATCCCATTTGTTTTTTTCACCGGAAAAGCAGAACTGAATGTTGCAATTGATGCAGTAAATCTTGGGGCCGACTTTTTCCTACAAAAAGATCCAGACCCATTACTCAGGTTATTTGAACTCAGCCGGTTTATCACTCAAAGTACAACCAGGTACAGAAAAGAGATTGAATTAGAAAAACGTGAACAATTATTTCGCACAGTTGCTGATTATACCTATGACTGGGAGTACTGGACCGGTATAGATGGCCGGTTCATTTACACCTCTCCATCATGTGAGCGGATAACCGGGTATTCTGCCCAGGAATTTTATAACAATCCTGATCTCCTCATCTCGATCATTGATCCAGAAGATCGGGAAATCTGGAAGAACCATATCATAGAAAGTGAAGCAGATAATCACCCATACTCATTGGATATCCGTGTAATCCATAAAAAAGGGACAACCATCTGGATAAACCATCTCTGTTCTGCGATTTATGATGAACAGGGACAATTCCTTGGCAGAAGGGGAAGTAATCGTGATATTACCGAGAAAAAACTAGTTGAGGTGGAAATCTGTGAAAGTGAGAAAGCATTGAAGACAATCTTTGACAATCAGCAGGCAATGATGATTATCGATGCTAGTAATCATACGATTGTCAGGGCAAATCAAGAGGCATTAAACCTTATCGGCCTTCCTGAAAACGATGTGATTGGAAAAGAGTGCCATACATTTATTTGTCCGGAAGGACGGGGGAAATGTCCGATTCATGATTTGAACCAGGAGATTGACCATGCTGAACGAATCCTTATCAGTCATACCCGCGGAGAGATCCCGGTAATCAAAACGGTTAAACCGGTAACCATCCATGGAAAGGAGTATCTCCTCGAGAGTTTTTCAGATATATCAAAATTAAAAGAATACCATAAAAAAATCGAACTGATAAGTTATGAAAACCAGGTAATTCTTGACCATATGCCTGCCATGGTATGGTATAAAGATACGAAAAATGGAATTATTCGTGTAAATCAATCAGCGGCAACTACGGTCGGATTACCAATTGAAGAGATTGAAGGTAAAAATGCCTATGATCTATTCCCGGATTTTGCTGACAAATACTATGCCGATGATCTTGAGGTCATTACTTCAAAGGAGCCAAAACGAGGAATAGTAGAGGTTTTGACACTCCTAAATGGCGAACATCTATGGGTTCAGTCCGATAAAATCCCGCTCTTTGATACTCAGGGGGATGTGATAAGTCTCCTCATCTTTGTAGTCGACATCACCAATCTGAAAAATACACAAGATGCATTAAAAATTGCGAACAATAAACTACATCTCCTGTCAGATATCACCAGGCATGATATTTTAAACCAAATACAAGCTTTACTCTTCTACATCGAGGGCCTGAGAAGTACTACTGAAGATCCACAAGCTCAAACAAATATATCTAAAATACTTGCCTCGGTTGAAAATATCGAACGGCAGATAAAATTCACCCGTGATTATCAGGATATTGGTATTCGTGAACCGATGTGGCAGGACATTCAGATGACGATAATGAAGGCAGTCCGCCCATTGAAACTGGATCCAATAACGGTTATTATTGAGATGTCAGAGATGCTTGTGTACGCCGATCCTCTCCTTGAAAAGGTATTTTACAACCTGGCAGAGAATGCCAGAAGATATGGAGAGAAGATTACCAAAATTTCCTTTACTGATACCTTCATCAATGATTCGTATGTTATCGTATGTGAAGATGATGGAGTAGGTATTCCGACAGAGTATAAAAAGGCGATTTTTAAAAGAGAATATTTTAGAAATACCGGGTTTGGTCTGAACCTATCACAGGAAATATTAGGAATTACTGAACTTACAATATCAGAGACCGGACAACCAGGTTTGGGAGCCAGGTTTGAGATTCTGGTACCAAAGGGGAAGTTCAGGAAGAAGTAATTTCAATATGAAACGGATTTTTCTATGTGGAATCCAGATCATAGATCCGGAATCCGTGATTTCCAATACAATAAATAACGTATTTTTTTAAAGTAACTTCAGGATATTCCCTGATAAGATCTCGGGCATACCCCGTTATCTGGAGCGTATCTTTCTGCTTGAGAGGAAAGTTTTCAATTGGACAGTGATAGGATTGAAATTTTGTATTCGAGATATACTTGAACTCAATCAATATACGAATATGTACAAATATATGGTGTTTTATTAACCAGATACGCCTGCTTTTGAATTACTTCCTGGTAGTTGATAATACCATACGGAATCCTCCGCTGCATGGATATTATTGGAGGTTAAATCATATGATATCATCCATATCATCCCATCATTTTATGTATTTCAGCTTTCACGAGACATCTTCAAATCCAAATACAACCTGATGGAGTGTAAAACCTATATCTTTATAATCCAATTATGAAGGGTACGGGTTCTTTCCCACATATACATGAATGAATATCTAAGACCTATTCGGGTATGCATATTACATTCTTCAGATGATTTCACAGCATTCATACGGGCAGGTCTGTCAACTGAATCTATTATCATTTTTTCAGAAGATGATAACCGGTGTCAAAGGGATAAAGAAAATATTTCAACAGATTGCTTCCTTGTCGAATTCATAGGAGATGCACCAGAAATACCTGACAAGATTCAGATAATGAGAAAACAATACCCGGATGATCCAATCATCGGGTGCACGTATTCCTGTTCATTACTCTCTCAAAAAGTTCTATTATCATATCTTGACGGATTTTACTGCATAGATAAAACATCCTCTGCATGGGCAATAAACCTTGAACTGTTAATTATCAAGACAACAGAGAACAGGATCAAACAGAAAAACTTCAATAAACGATTCAGGTTTTACCGACAGGTGTTTAAAGAAAATCCCATCCCAATGGCTCTCTCTCAACCGGACACGGGTGTATTTATTGTTGTAAATCCGGCATTTTTAAAGACTCTCGGATATACAAAAGAAGAGGTCATCGGAAAGAGTTCAACAGAACTTCAGATTTTTTTTGATCCAACCGTGAGAGATTCAATTATTGCAGAATATGATCCAGATGCTCCCCCACGGGATAAAGAGATTATTATCCGGAAAAAGAATGGTGAACTTATTACCGGGCTATTTTCTGTTGATACGTTACTCTGGGATAACAAAGAGGTTCTCCTGACCACGATGATTGATATCACCTATCTCAAAGAGGTGGAATTATCCCTGTCAACCAGAACCAGGTGTATCCAGCAGGTGCTTTCTAATGTCAGTGAAGGAATCATAGTCTATGATACCGAGCTCAATTACCGGGTATGGAACCGGTTCATGGAAACGATTACTGGCATTTCGGAAAATGAATTGCTTGGAAAACCCTCTTTAAATTTTATACCTGAACTCATAGGAGATGATCTTCAGAGCCATATGAAAAAGGCCCTGGATGGAAAAACTTCTACATCACAAGATGTCTGGTACCATATTCCAAAAACAGGAAAAAGCGGATGGGTATCATTAATATATACTCCGTACCGGAATTCTGATGGTACTATTATTGGTGTTATTGCATCAGTCAGGGATATTAGCGAACGAAAGAAAGCAGAAGATGAGATACGGTCACATAAAGGACTTCTGAGATCTATTATTGACACTGTTCCGGTCTCAATTATCTGTTTTGACGAGAAAGGAACGATCCTTCTTGCAAATAAGAACTTCAGTTCATCCTTCGGACTCATCCCAGAGGCAATTGAGGGTCATTCATACGAAAATTTCTGCAGGGATTCAAGATTTGAGCGACACCTATCTCTCATAAAGCAGGCACTCACCGGTCGGGAGGTACCCTTTCAAGAAGAGATGGAATTTGAACATGAGAAGCCGAAAAAACGATTCCTCCGTGGGCGATACTCACCGTTACGAGGGACAGACGGGGAGATTAACGGAGTTGTTGCTGTTATCATTGACATCACTGACCTTAAAATCGCCCAGGCATCAGTCGAACTGGTCAATTCAAAATTAAATCTCCTCTCATCCATAACACGGCATGATATCTTAAACAGCCTGACAGGAATACTAGGATACCTGACATATGCAGAGATGGAACAAAGCCCTGAACGAATCGGAACATATATTAAAAAAGCTCACCAGGTTGCCTATCTTATTCAGGAACAGATAGAATTTACCAGGGATTACCAGGATCTTGGTGTGAAGGAACCATTATGGCAGAATGCAAAAGAGACCTTTTTAACTGCTATTTCTAGTCTAAAGATGGGAGATATTACACTCAACCTGGATCTTGATGGATTTTCTATTTTTGCAGATCCTCTTCTGGAACGGGTAATTTATAATATCTGTGATAATGCCCTTCGATATGGAGGTACAATTACCAGGATAACCTCTTATTGGTACAAGAATGGCACTGATGCAATCTGGGTAATAAGAGACGACGGAGTCGGTATTCCGGAACCGATGAAGGAGAGAATATTTCGAAAAGGGGTAGGGAATAATACCGGGCTTGGGTTATTTTTGACCAGAGAGATTCTTGATATTACCGGTTTATCGATTTCTGAAACAGGGAAGGAAGGCGATGGAGCGATGTTTGAGATCCGGATCCCAGACGGTGAATGGAGAACGGCAGACCAGTAATAGCGGTTTTTTTGGTTTATAACGTTGGATTTCTTTTTTTAAGAATTGGTTAGAATCTACAGGAAACAATCTCTGATAGTACCTACCAGATATTTGGCAAAATATGTTCTGAAGTCAATAACTTCAAAAACTTAGAGATAGATAAGTATCTTATTTGGGGTGGGGGAGTGAAACAGGAGCAGGCGCTTTCTGAAGTAATCGGGTTTTTAATGATCGTTTCTCTATTAGCGATACTGTTCTCTATGTACCTTTTGTATGTTGTTCCCATTCAGGGAAGAGATGCAGAAATCTCTCATATGAAATATATTACCCAGGAGTTTATCGGCCTCAAAGCTGATATCGACGGGTTAATAATTAATGATAAAATTAACCTCCCTATTGCTCGTTCTTTTGAATTGGGAACATTATCATCTGTGGGATCAGGATCCTTGAGTGTCATGCCAATGAGTTCATATATCGAAGCGTCAGGAACACTGATGGTCAATGAACAGAATGATTTTCTAGAAGTTGTTGTTAATGGCGATATGACAGATCTCTCATCATTATCAACTACAGAGTATTTTTCGTCTAATTATTCAAAGTATTATTCAGAATCCTATTTAAATTTCTATCCAAAATTGTCAACTATATCGTGTAAAGATTATAATAAATGCCCACCCAGCCCAATAAATTTTACAATATTTGATCGATTCTACAATATCACACTAAAAAAACGTCCAGTATTGGAGAATGTATTCGTTACTATTAATTTAAGCAATATTACATATTCTCCAACCCCAACTCCTATTCCATCTCCCACTCCTCAGTACATGAATGCTACAGCTACTATCACCTTCCCAATTACTCGTGAAATTCATGATTTAATATTAGAAATCTGGGATAATAGAACATACCCAAACAGAATATTGACAGGCGAAAGAACAATTATTGAAAATATCACTTTGGATACATCATATGGAACAAACTACACCGTTGACATCTTAAATGACCTCGTTGTAAATAATTCATCCCAATATTATGATAATTATTTTTCAAACGTTCAAAAATTAAAACAAGACACAAATAATTATGCTAGTGCTGCAATTTCAAATAAAATTAATTATTATCCCCCAAGAATCGGATCATTGCAATATGAATCTGCAAACAGATACTGGGTAAATCAGAATTTACTATATGAAATGGGAGGTTTATTTTTAAATCAGCCCTCAGATCAGGGATCATCTGTTATGCTGGTTCCATCTATCGCAGTCACACCAATTAAAAATATTGACGATGATTATACGTTAAAAGTGAGCATTAACAATATTCGGATAACTGATACAGAAGACATCAGCGGATCAGTAAGTGCTCAAATATTTACAAAAATTGATCAAATAAATCACAATTTATTTAACGGGACTACAGAATTAACAAATTTTGGGGATGAATTCCCCAGTAGTGGCTCGATTAAAAAATACAAGTTAAGGGAAGCAAACACCCCTAATGCATATGCAATTTGGTTAAGGTTTATTCCAGACGATCCAAGAGTACCTAGTTCAACATCCCCTCTTTCTGGAACATTAAGCGATGATGAGATTGAAAGGATGACAACTTCTACCGAATTATGGAAAAGAGGTTTTGATCAAGTAAAAACTATTACAAATAAAACAATATCAGATAATCCAGATAAACCAGATGTTGGAGCGTATAGTGGTTATTTATATTCATTCCGGATAGAAGACAAAACAAAACAGATTTTTTCATCTAATTTACTAATAGGCCAAAGTGTTGGAAACTTAGCGGGTCCTGAAAAATGTTCACCCATTACGTATAACAGTTCTAAATGTCTTCCTTTAGTTGAAAACTATATACAGAATGATTGTAGATATGGCGAACCGTTTATCCTAGACTACACTGAATCTGAAGTATCCCTTGTGATGCAGAGTGGGGCACTCTGATGAATTGCAATGAAGGAGTATCTGAAATAATTGGTGCCATTGCATTAATCGGAATTATCGTTGCTATGTTTGGTATTTATTCATCAATATATCTACCAATGATTAAACCACAATCAATTCCACAGGTAAAAATTAGCATGGCATGTAGTGATACAATCGATATTTTTGATACAGAATTTCCCTGTACTCAAGGATCATTTAGTTGTCATCCTTCAAGTGATCCTTTTAATTACAAAATGTGTGAGGAGAATTGCAAATATAAAAAATATGCGGATAAGGAACAATTTTACGCTGATGATTCTTCTGTTGATATTTTAAGATGCATGGAGCATTGTATCGCCCCAATGTGTTCGAATCTTAAAGAATGTAATGTAATTTACTTCTGTCATAATGGTGGGGACACTCTGGATATAGATTTGATGAAAATTATTATTAACGAAGAAAAATTTGATGGAACGAAATTTGAAAAAAAATTATACAATAATGATAGTTTTTTTGGATATGACAAATGGTCAGACAAATATTTTAGCATCGGCTCCTCATTACGGATCCAAAATCCACCTAAACCGGTTGATAAAGTAATGATTATTTATACAACACCATCAGGAAGCGATGTAACATTAGTTTTGAATCAATTCGGAACTGACGTGATTTAACATTTATCTTTTCAATCAATTGGTTTTTAAATATTAAAAAATCATTCCTATTTCCAATTTTGAGTATGCGTATTGTATAATTGTCATTTATTCTGAAAGAAAAAATTATCAAATTTTGTTTTATTTAGACTTTTTTTTTCGTTTTAGTAATAATTTGAAAAAATGTATTACTGATAATTATTGGTTGTTATAAACCTATATATTCTCAAATGATAACAAAATTGTTTGTCATATTGGGGGTATGACAATGAGGCACGAAACTGCAGTATCAGAAGTTATTGGAGCAGTTCTTCTGATAAGTATCGTTATGTTGAGCATGGCAATTATTGGGGTGATCATGCTTTCAACACCACCACCAGATAAAACACCGAAAGCTTCACTCACGTCATATTGCATTCGGTGTAATCTAACAGGAGATTATGAAATAATCCTCTATCATGGAGGTGGTGAATCCATGACTCAGGATCAAATTAAGTTCATTCTTTATCTTGAAGATGGAAGTTCAAAAGAGATTATTCCCTGGTGGGTTTACGAAGGGACACCTGAAGATTGTATGTTTTCCGACATTGGTGATAGTAGTCTTTCATCCAGAGAATATTGGAATTCAGTTAAGGAATGGAAAAGTGGGCAAACCTTAAGGTTTAGAGAGAATTTTTCCTCAAAACCAATCGGGATGGATATTCAGTATTATCCATTTAAGTCCCCTATGGTAAAAGTTAATTTTAAGGAGCAGATTAAAGATGCTCCCTGCGTTAAAGACTCTAATTCATGTAAAGATCCTACACACGAACTAATTCCAGTTTTAGTAAATCCAAGGAAAAAAGGTGATCCGGGATGTAATCCAGCTGGATGTGACGATGGCTCATGTTATGCACAATTTAAGTACCAGTTACATGCAGAATCAGATGCAGATAATTATCACATTCCCGTTCAACAACGAGAAAAACCATGGAATTATTTTATTGGAAATAAGAGTGTAGTGGTTCACGAAGATTTTAATAATACTGGAAATATGTCAGATCCAATTACGGTATATTTCTTCAATGAGGTTCAGTGGTGGCTTGGAAGAACAAAAAGTGAGATTGCACGATGTGAGTAAAAATGAGAAAAAATAAAGCATTGTCTGAAATTGTTGGAGCATTAATTCTTGTAGCTTTAGTCATTACGGGAATTGGAATAATTGGTGTGTTATTACTTTCAACTCCGCCTCCGGAGGCAAAAGAAAAAGTTGTGTTAAGTTCCTCATGTTTGCAATGTAATTCGAGTTCTTTTATTATTGTTACCCGACATGAAGGTGGGGATACAATCGATCCTCAGAAAATGAAATTTTACTTGTCTACTGAGTTTTTTAATCGGACCATAATGGAAAGAGTCATAGTTTATCCAACATGGTTTTATCCTGCAGAGGTATTTTCATCCTTGGATAAAACTCAGATCTGTTCTCCTTCTTATGAAGATTCAGAAAAATTTGCATTTAAAAGAAATACTAACATAATGAAAAATGGAGATGTCATTGTGATTTGGTATCAAATGAAAAATAACGGGTGATTAATATGAAATTTAACAAAATTTTAAAGATTGCAGGATTTTTTTTTGTAGCAATTTTTATTGGATGTTGGACAATTGTTGTTGCAGAGGAAGGTGTGATAAATGAAGGCCTTGGAAAGCCAAGAGCCTTAGACATTTACATCGGTGATTTTCCTTATAGTTCATCAATTGGGGGTAATATCAGTTCTGGAAAAGAAGAAGTACCAAATGATTTTAAAGTTATTAAAGATGATAAAAACTTTGATGAGCCGGAATGGTTTTATCCCACAGAAACCCCGATTGTCCCTACACCAACTGCAACTGCAGTAATTCCCGTTGATCTCGGAGGTGTTGGGGCGTCAGTATGTGTAATGGACAATACAACCGATGTTATTGTAGACTTTGCTTATTCTTCTGCTGGATACAAAAATGAATTCAGATTATCAAAACCGCGAAACGAAATTTTAGGTTGGTCTGAAGGAGAAATGCCGAATGATCGGAAGGGAACGTCATTCGGAACAACGTGGAACTTAAGTAAATTCCCTGCAGGAACAGAATTGATCTTCTCTGATACTGCTAACGGAAAAACATACTATACCGGCCCAAGCTCAAGAAATCCAGATAAATTAGCTCATGCTGCAATTACGTTTAAAAATAGTGGAACACATCATAGGTATCTGGTTAGCTTTGAAGATTTTTGGAATGGGGGAGATAAAGATTACAATGATTTAGAATTCTATTTAAGTGGTGAGTTATCAACGGGATGTGCTGCAGATGATGATACAGGAAGCGGCGTGATTATCCCAATTTATGTAAATGGGACAGTCTGTAAATGTAAATCTCCAAAATATAATGATCCAATGTGGAATTCAAAAGGCAAAGTAACATGTGTCGCACAATTTACTTATGAAAGCTCATCAGATGGCTTGGAAATTCCAATCCATGTATCAAGTCTTCCATGGAATGAATTTACAGGATCAGGAATGGTCAAACAATACCGATGTCAGCCCAAGAAATTTTACATTGATGTACATAATGCACCATTTTGGACGAATAGATTCTCGAACAATATAATGTGGAAATTAGGTCATGACCAGAGTATTTTAGTTAAATGTGAGAAAGATACCCCATGGTGTGATGATATTAGCCCAGGACTAAGTGACTCTATCTGTAATTATTGTAGTGATGGATACCACTATTAGTACGTAATCAATAAAAATCAAAATATATATTTTTATAATTGATGAACATATAAACGTGTTATTATTGCGTTGCTATGACACATATTATTCATCCACTGAAATCATAATCCCACCATAAGATCTATCAATACCGTCAATCTACAGCATCCGTTTTTGGCCTCCTTTTCTCAACACCACCGGATGAACACTAATCCTACCCCAAAATAAGCGCAATATACATCCGAATCAACCAAATTACTCCAAATGTACTCATTTCAGTCAATTAATCCACAAATGACTGCATAAATAAAGTTTTAACCCCATATAAACCGATTTATCTTTCCATACCCCCAAAAAATACTGGCAAAACTCACCTTCAACTATTATCACCTCCAAGTACAGTAATCCCTCTGATAAAAACAACAACTATCACCCTATATCCAATTATATCTCAAAATAAGAGCCAAATATAAAAATTATCTGATTTATTTGGAGGAAGAGGAGTTAAACCGAAATCCCCCTTCCGGAATCAGGATCTCAAACCTGGCACCTTCTCCAAACACCCCACATTCTTTGATACCAATACCGGTTATATCCAAAATCTCCCGGATTAAAAACAACCCCAGGCCGGTGTTCTTCCCATGCCCTTGTTTAAACACCAGTTCTTTTTCATTATCCGGTATCCCACACCCATTGTCCTCATAGACCAGACAATAATTCTGACCTGAATGGAAACCGGATATCCGGACCTGTGATGCTCCACCACCATGGCGGATGGAATTATCAAGAAGATTGTAAAAAACCTTGGAGAACATCAGGTCTGCATACACAAAAAGACCGGAAACATCACGGGTAACAGAGATCTTTGAAGACAACTGGGTGATATCAGGCTCCACAAATATCATGTCAATAGAAATCCATTGGGGAGCCTGACTTCCCATCTCTTCATACACACCAGTAAAAGAAATAATCTCACCGATGGATTCTCCTGCCTGTAATATCTTTTTGAGGTACGCAGGATCACTTTCAGGATACGAATCTTCAAGCATCCGGGAATATCCATTCACTACCGTTACCCAGTTTAAAATATCGTGCCTGGTAATACTCGTGAGCAGATTGAGTTTTTTATTAACCAGACGAAGGCTTTGTTCTGCAGCACGTCGCTCAGTAACTTCATGTTCAAGCTGCAGGTTCATGGTTTCGAGCTGCTCATTTCGAGATTGAAGATCGAGTTTAGAGAGTTCACGCTCGGTAACATCGATGCAAAGAAGAATCCTGCCTTCACCTTTTGCCAGTGATTTATCCGTTTGAATCGGGTAGACCCTAAACTCAATCCACCGGTCACCGATATGGGAGATCTGGTTTTCCGGAAGAGAACAATCCTGGCCTTCCGTAACACAACTGGGAAGGAAAGGAGAGAGCACAGATATATGACTCCCGATGACATCCATCGAGAGTGAAAGCATGGTTCCAGCAGCAGGATTAATCTCTACGATCCGGTCCCGTTCATCAATTACAATAACTCCCTCCTGCATATCAATCAGGATCTGCTCATGGGCAACCGGAATCAGATCAAAGAGAAGATACCTGGTTATTGCATAGATGAAAATGAGTCCGGTCACGGTAAATGAGATCGGAGTAAAATCAATTCCGAGAAATATCGGAGAAGCAAGTGCATAGAGCAGGCTTGAAATAAAAGGAAAGAGTGAACTTACGAAAATAAGCCACATCTGAACGGCATACACCGGTGGTGATCGAATAACAGAGTGTAGGAGCACTCCGGCTGCTGCAAAGTAGAGCAGAAAACTATAGACGATCTCTACCCAGTACCAGGCACCATGGATATAGATGAGAGATATCCCGGCAAGCATTGATTGGACAACATATATCTCCGGCCAGACAAGCCCATGAAATGGAAATGTTACTGCCAGAAGAAAGCTTATCGCCGGGATAATCATCAACAAAGCAAGAGCAACCGGAGGAATCCGGTTACCAAGACGAGAGAACTGCAACACAAAATTGAGGAACAGCACCGGAACAATAAGATCTGTTACCGATAATACTGCCCAGACCAGTTTATATTCAATTGACGTTGAAACTGCTTCCAGAAGATAGGTAAATGACCAGAGGAAAACTCCGAGCATCAGGAATAAAAATGCCCGCATCACCTTGTCAGAAGTCCGATGAGACGCATAACCGGCTAAGGCTATGGAAACGAGACAGGAGAGGAGAAGAAGCCCGGCATAAAGTGAGAACTGCATATCTGTCACAAATTTTTCGGGGAATGAGAGAGGGTTCAGTGCTTATGAGTATATCCGGAGGGTATAAACAGGTTTCTCATTTCCCTACGGCTATCGAAAAGAAAATCCATCATCACATCTTTTTTCATATTTATCCGAATTAAATTTTAGAGAGAATGTACATATCTATGTGAATGCGACTCTCTGATGGGGAAGTTTCATCAATAAAAAATACCATTCATCACCGTGATCCAAAAGCCAGAATAATCCTGTTTGGTTCGAGAACTGATGATACAAAAAAAGGAGGAGATATTGATATTTTTATTTTATCTCATATTCTGACAGAAAAAGATAAAAGAGATCTAAAAATTGCATTATATGAAAGCCTTGGAGAACAAAAAATTGACATTCTCATTGAACCTGAGCCGATGACTGCTCTCGGGAAAATAGCCATGAAAGGGGGGATCGAATTATGAATTTGGGAGAAACAAAAGAAATTCTGATTCAAAATGATGAATTTTTATTGAAAAGCAAAACATGGCTTGTGCACTCTTATGAAATATGCAATCAGATCGGAAAAAAAACAGATTACTCGCTCGATGAGATGGATGCATTTGAAGCATTAAACAGCAGATTTGCCAGAGCAAGCGATTTACTTATCCAGCAGATGTTCAGGACTATCCAGATAATTGAACTTGAACCAGGTGGAACCATTCTTGATCGGATAAACAGGGCCGAAAAACTTGGATATATTAATTCTGCAGAGGATATGAAACGAATACGAGAGATAAGAAATACCATCGTTCACGAGTATAATCAGAAAGATGTTATTAGGCTTTTTCATGATATCCTTGATGAAACACCTATCCTCATTGAATCTATAGAAATGACTCATTCGTATATCGAGAAATACCTCACTATCTCATGATACCTGAAGTAACGGTATCACGACGGGCCTAATCAGGGAAAGCCTGACAGAGCCAGGTATCCCAATTTGAGATAGTATCAGGAGTATATCCATAGGTTATGGAAAACATCTTGTTTACCAGGGATACGGAGCTGTCATATCCGGTTACCAAAGCCGGCATATGTATCCGGGAAACAAGATCAGAAAACCGGAATAAAAATTAACCAAAATACTCTTCAATGAAATCAGATAATTTTTTGGTGAGTTTTCCGCCCTTTTTCCCCGATTTAACACTCTTTGACTTTTCCTTTATCTCCTTCTTTCGTTTCTTCGGTTTTTCCATAGAGGGTTTTTCTAATGATCCAAAAAATCCTGGGTAAATCATAACCGAATAGTTCTTTCTCACATACTGGCGTCTGTTGCGTTTGGGGACAATAAGCCGGGGGAGGAAGAGTGCCTTCATCTGTTCAAGTGATGCAACCCATCGCATCTCATCAATCAGGGATATGTCCAAAAGAACATGAATTACGTCAGGAAGTGGCCGTGGAGGGGGAATTACAACCAATGCTGTTGATGTAACTGGAATGATTGCAGGCAAAAATCTCTGCCAACGAACCGGAATAAAACTGGCTGGACTATTACGTGAAACTAACTGGAAAATCCTGGTTCCGGATAACAAATAAGGTAGTTTTACACATGAGGGGAGGAAGATGATCGGTATTGACAGTCTTTCAGGCCGTATTCTTCTTTGTGTTATATACCGAACCATCTGAACGGGAGCTGATAATAGAAACACAGGTGAACAGGATATCCGGTAAAAAACAGGCCCGGATGATAGTTGTAACACATCATGCTGGTTTTTCTGGCAGAAAGGACAGGTACCGGGAAGGATACAAAACCAGTGATCCAAATCAACCGGACACGAAACAAGGGAGTAGAGAGCCATTTCAGCACATGAAAACCAATCATGCAGAGATGTCTCAATTGAGTGAAACGATGGTTGTAATTCGGTCAATCTGGTCGAAAAAACCCTTCTCATCGGATAGGGAATGACTCCGGAATGCGGAATATATGACAGATGATGTTTGGATGATTTGGATTTGTCCAGGTGATAGAGCATGCATCCGTCCATAAGCATCATACAAAGTAGGTTCTGAATATGCAAAACCCAGTTTTCATCCGGATGATCAGAGGATTGGGATCGCTTTGGAACTGCGATAATTTTCACTGAACTATCCGGACCCACAAAAACTGACCGGGGTGACTGGCTGAATGGGACTAGTCCTGCCCGAAAGATTGAGATCAGTGTTGATAGAAGGTTTCGACAAGCTGCAACCCGGTGACGGAAGGAGAATTTTTTCCCTTTCCATTTCATCCGACTGGTAGGATCTGCTGCATCATGCCAGTGAACGAATCGTGAAAAGTCTATATCCGGGATCAGATACCGAATGGCTTTTCCGGCTTTCGTGTTCTGATGCACCATCATAACCGGAACAATGACCGAAGGAGGGAGTTTCATATCCTTTAAGGAGGAGAGAGGAGAGTATGATTCCCATCCGACAAGAAGTGAGTAACCCGGTCGATTGGTTTGTCGAATTTCCCCATGATGAATTCTGACAAGCCGGTCTTTGACTTCCAAAACAGAACCAAGATCATCCACAAATTCCGGGGGCTTTGATATTTCCTGAACCGGAAAAACAAATGTAGAAGGTTGTGTAACGGCAAAAACCACCGGAGAGTTATGATGAGGGAGACATGTATCAAGGACTGAAATCCATCGTGATGGTTCAGGTCTGGCCTGTGGATGCTGGTGACCGATGACAAAGGCTTCACGAAACAAAGCCCTGATAGGTCCGGGAATTCGATCATAGGGAGGAGCATATTCAGGAGGATACAATCCGGGAATCTTCTTTTCATATGCAAATAACCCTCGAAGGATCTTATCCGGGGTTGTTGGTGCATCTTCAATGAGCGGGCCACGTGCCTGATATGGATGAGCCCCCTGCATTAAAAACCGAAAGATGAGAACCGCAAGAGCAAACCGATCTGCAAAGAGCCGGTCAATATCCTCCTTTTCAAAAGATCCGTCGATTAGTTCAGGGGGGAGATATTCACCAGTTCCAACCCTGCAAAACCATGTTTTCGAAGAAAGAGGATCCGTTATCTGAAATGAATCGGTATCAATCAGGCAGATATCTCCGGATGCACTGATGAACACATTGTTCTCCCGAAGATCCCCGATACAATGTCCGGAGGAATGAACAACATCAACGATCCTGGCAAGACGTCCGGCAGATTTCAGACAAAACGAAAAGTCCTGCACCGGCTTATCGTACCAGGTATGAACCGGAGTATACCGCTCATCCAGCCTGGTCATCAAATATCCCATAAACCGTGACTGGGATGATGCCGAAGTGATAACTCCGGTCGGCCAGCACATCCCTGTTCCAGGAGGAGTCTTGAGTGGACTCTTCTGCATTGCCCGAATCTTCTCTTCCATCTCCGGACAACTCCGATGTGGATGAAAAACCTTGACACATCGGTGATCATCCCCCTCAACATACCAGATCTCACCTTCTCCTCCGGATTTTCCAGATGAGATGATCTGGAGAGGGGAGCCCTTCTCATCAAGGACCGTCATCCGGGACCTGGTTTTTATTCTGGGCAGGTGTATTCGCGGTTTGACCGGAGTTTGTAAAGCCTTGGTAATCTCGAGATTTATCGTATACAAACCGGCATTTGTAACAATACCAAGAGGGACAGATGCCGGGACTGTGCCAGGTAATAACCTGGTATCTGCCCTGATAGTAATGATCGCCACGTCCTGGACAGAAAAAATTGATGGAATTGCAGTAACCCAGGGATATTTTGATGGGATGGTCCCACGGAGTGTACCGGTCCCGATATTGCGTATAACAAGCCGTTCTTCAATGATACCCCGCACAGACCAGGATATTCGGATAGATGACGGGGTAAATTTTGCAACCGGCCCTTTCTCTGGTGAACGATGCAAAGAAACCTCAACCGTTTCTTCCCCGCCATTGGTCCTGATCTGAATTCTCCCAATCGGATGTCTTGCCTGAGGTGCTTTGGACGAATGAACAACAATTTGGATGACCTGCACCGTTTTTGTCCATATACCCCTGACCGGAACCTCGATCCAGTCATTGAGCGGTACAGCAGTTCCGGATAAAAATCCTGGTCCGGAATTTCGTATCGTCAGCGAAAAAGAGAGGGTCTCATCTTTAGTAATTCCACAAAACTGAAAATTCTTTTCATCAAGTTTCAGGGTAGATACCGGAACAGGGGAACGTTTTAGTTTTACTTTCACCCGGGCAATTCCACCAGTTGACAGAATATGAACCCATGACTCTCCTCCGGATGGTGCTTTCTCAGGCCTGATCTGAAGAATGATCCGCTGAACCAGGGGAGTGTTCAGATTCGTATCAAGAACAGTAACCCAGGGAGCATCAGATCGGATATTCCCATAAAGCCGGCCCTTTCCTTCATTCATAATAAGGATTTCTTCCCTGACAGGACCGGACGCCAGGGGAGATACATCTATTTCTGTACGGTCAACCCGGATTTTTGGTTGTGATCCGGATGACACGGCACTCATCAGGCAGACTCACCAGAAATCAAAAAGCCAACCGCAAGCGTTAGATCATCTGAAGATAATGCCCGCATCCGTGAAGATGACAAAAGATCCGCAATCTCAACATTACAGTCCCGACCTTCCTGATAAAACCGCTCAAGGGATCGTACCAGAGAAGAAATAAATGGTATATATGGAGCTGCCTGTCCATTTTCTTTTCTCATCAGTGCTCCCTGGCATCCGTCGGTTGCAAGAAGAACAGCATCTGCAGGTCCAAAAGAGACCCGAAAAGATTTTTCCCAGTTGTTTTGAGTCAGAACAGCAGTCTCATTTGCATATTCTGTATTGCCAGGAACAGAGAGCAGGGATACCTCGTTTCCAGATAAAATCGCACAGGCACCATCACCGATATGTCCACAGGTTACTCCTTCACTGGAGAGGAGGGCAATGAGAATAGTCGTTGCCAGGGATGAAAGGGGAATATCTTCTGATTCAGCATGAGTGATGAGTTCATTTCTCCCTGATCGAATAGCCTTATGAACAATATCAGAACAATCAGGCTTTTCTTGTACGGAAGAATCATTCTCGTCGTCTCCTCCAGGTACTTGTCTGAGATGCTGAACAGCAGCCTGAATACTGGAGTGTACAGCAATTTCAGCTCCTTTTCCCCCATATTCTGCAGAAGAGAGTCCATCTGCTACAGCAAGAATAAGAAAGTCTTTACAGGTATCATAAGCCCAGGCATCTTCACACGGAATTTGATCACGGATATGTCTGGTTCCTGCGACTGATGCCCCACACCCAAAAAATTTGTTTAATCCTGAATCAGGCATATGATTACAACTGAATGATACCCCAGCCTTCAGGACCAACCGGGTTTTCAAGAGATATCTGTTCACCAATCCGGGAATCTGATATCTGGGAGAGGCTTTTTGAGAGCCATAAAAACATATCAGCCCATTTTGCCTCCTTGAGCATAAGAGGAGTCCGACCCGGAGGTGAAATCTCCCGAAGCAGGGTCATATTTGCCTGATCAACGCCAAGCGCCCAGAACAAGAATTTATGATCATGTTCTCCACCATGGACCGCATGTATGACCTCTTCCCATTTTCCATCACCTTTTCGCATGTCTGTCGGTTGACCATCAGTAATCAAAAAAACCCATGGCCGGTAATAATCGGTCCCAATTCTGCGATACTCAGCCTTTCTATCTTCTACTATTCTGACCGCTTCAAGAATCGCCTCACCCATCGGAGTATAACCACCAGCCACCAGTTCTGGAGGTTCAAACTCAGACATTCCTGTAAAAGGCCTGACAAGTTCAACACCTTTCCCAAAAGTAATAACAGCAAGATCAATTCGTTTTACAGCTAAATCATCCTCTTTCAGTTCATCGGTGAGAATCCTGAGGCCTTCATTTAACTCTGCAATTTTATTGCCTGACATTGATGCAGAAGTGTCAAGGACCAGAACCGTAGCACAGTGGGGATGTTGCGGATATGGAATATCAACGATATCTTCCAGTTTATCTTCGCCCATTATCTGAAAATTGGCCGGTAACTTATAAAATGATTGTTAATAACAATCCGGATAATTCAAGGTATGAGGACGCTGACTATACCATGTGTATCTTGTTCTGGGAGTTGGAAATGATCTGCTTGGAGATGACGGGGTTGGTCCGTATGTTGCAGAGGCACTGCATAATTCGGAATGGGAGGTATTAAATGCCGGAATTGTTCCGGAAAATTTCATTCGTCCGATCCGAACTCGGAAACCTGATATCATCGTGATAGTCGATGCGGTTGATATGGGATCTGCACCAGGCACTATCAGAATAATACCATCAGAGTATATCAGAGATGTAGGTATTGGGACACATCAGATGTCTCTCGCATACCTCATCGATCAGGTCTCACCATGGTCGAAGATATACTTTATCGGAATACAGCCAGGTTGCCTTGATCCAGATACACCGCTCACCGTGCCGGTTCGTTCTGCTGCAGATTCTCTCATAACCATCATCAGGTCACACGACTTTGACAAGGTATTAGTCCTGGGAAAAGAAGATACAAAGGAACAAGATTGATTTCTGCTGCAGGAAATATTATATACAAATTTCTGAGGGTGAATAAATATGCAATATGAAAATATCGATAGCGCTGAGATGGCCGAGATGGCATTGTCACAGGCCGTTGATGAGCATATTGAAAAAAGCCAGGAGGCTATTGATCGTTTATCTGAACTTGAAAAGCTTATTTTACAATGGAATCAGGAAGACATCAAAGCCCTTCGGGCATATATTCAGGAGATGCGGACGTTACTGGTGAAAAATTTCCAGGTAAAAATTGAAAATTTTATAAATATGAGGGCAATTCCTGGCATGAGGATTCCTGAAGAGATAAAACAGATGTACAAAATAATATCTGTTGACAAGAGGGGATTAGCTCTGTATGGTGCAGAGATGGATAAAATTGCCCATATTACAAAGATAACAGAGCATTTTAAAAAGAAGAAAGAAGCCGCCCAGGCAGCAGCAGAAGCAAAGGCGAAAGAAAAAGCGAAAAAATAACCCGGATACCCTCTTGACCTAAGATGAGATAGATTTGAGAAGTGCCAGACAGCCCTTTTTATCAAGCGGCTGGTTGTCATTCCCACATTTCGGTGAATAAATACAGGCAGGACATCCATCTGCACATTGACATTCGCGAACCATGGACTCTGATGACTGGCAGAGCTCTTCATAAATATGATATGCACGCTCTGCTAGACCAATACCGCCCTCATATCCATCATATACAAAGATAACCGGTTTTCCCTGACATTCAGAAGAACTTGTTGTAGATAATCCTCCAAGATCCCACCGATCACAGAGCACATGAAACGGCATCATCGCAATCAGGGCATGTTCTGCACCATGCAGAGAGCCTCCGATGTCCCGATCCGATCCAATTGCTGCCATTCCTGCCAAAGAAAGTTCAATCCATACAGATATAGTCTCAAAGGTTATGGGTTCAAGTGATAGCGGTTCGGTTGAGATTGTCTTTTCATCAATAAGCCGCCGGTATCCATGATACAATTCAGACACTTCAACCCGACCGAGAAACAAGGTGCCTGCGGAAATTTCCCGACTCATGAGCCGTTCCCGTATCTCGATCCCGGTTTGTTGATTTACCTTGGTGTAATATCCGGGATCCTCTTTCATCGCAAGGATCCGGTGGCGGTCAAAATCCCAGCTGGCAACGATGTAGCGTTCACCCTGGTGAATCAGAACTGCACCCGGATGAGCCTCTCTGCATGCCTGCCTGACATCAAGGGTCTCTATTACCCGGCTTTTTACTTCAACAGTCCAGACCTCGCTTATCAGGGAGAGAGAGACCAGTTCACTTGCCCGTTTTCTCCCGGTGTAGACATATCCCCGTGGTGTCCTGGCAATAAGACCATTCTCAACGAGAGCATCAAGGTGTCCTGAAATACCTTTTCCAAACCACCGGATATCTAATTCGGGCTGAATGGGAAGTTCTGAAGAGGCACAGAGCAGTTGTCCTGACAGGATGTAGGGGTTTTTTGTATCAATAATTGCATGTTCGTGGGGACGGGCAAAAAATTCCGTTGGATGCCTCATAAAGAACTGATCCAGGGGATTTTGCATCGCAATGAGTATAGCAAGCGAATCCGCTGTTGATCTCCCGGCTCGTCCGGCCTGCTGCCAGACAGACATCATCGTTCCTGGATATCCGGTTAAAATAACCGCGTCAAGTGATCCAATATCGATACCAAGTTCCAGGGCATTGGTCGAGACCAGCCCTCTCATCATTCCGGCTTTCAGGTTCCGCTCCAGTTCCTGCCTCTCTTTTGGGAGGTACCCAGCCCGATATGCAGCAATACTGTTCATCTTATCAGGGGATTTTTGACGAAGGCTGTTTTTGGTCCAGACCGAGACCAGTTCAGTCATTCGTCGCGACCCGGTGAAACAGAGAGACTGAAGACCTGAATCAACCAGGATGGAGAGTAGTTCTGCACTCTCTGAATAAACTGATCGGGGTTGTGCCATCTCCTGGTATGGGTTATACAAAACAAAATACCGTGACCCGGTCGGAGCACCACTGGTATCAATTATCGTCATCTCTCTTCCGGTCAATTGGCACGCAAAATCTGCGGGATTTGCAAGGGTTGCTGACGAGAGAAAAAACTGTGGGGCTGAACCATAATGATCACAAATCCGGAGCAACCGTCGGATGAGAAGGGCCATACTGCTACCAAATACGCCCCGATACTGGTGAGCCTCATCAAGAATGACATACTCCAGTCTTGAAAAAAATGATGACCATTGCCGGTGCCACGGGAGGATCTGATGCAGTTCGTACGGGTTCGTCAGGATTAAACCAGCCTGGGATCGTATCAGTGGTCGATCATGCTGAGGAGTATCCCCGTCATAAATCGCCGGATCAAGCTGCATCCCGGTTGATTTCTCAAGATCCCTGATGGTCCTGAGCTGGTCACGGGTCAGAGCTTTTGCCGGATAAATGGCAAGAGCGGTTGCATCCCGTACCTGTTCCCGGATGGTAAGAAATGGTAACAGAAAAGAAAGCGTTTTTCCTGATGCCGTCGGGGTACAGAGAATAACATCCTCCCCTGCTGCGATTGCCCTGATCGCTTCAGTCTGATGAGAGTAAAGAGAAATCCCTTCCCTGAACAACCATTCTTTAACCCGGTCAGGTAAAACTTCAGGACACGAACTATATATAGCATCTTTCCCGGGAATTTTATGAATATATGCAATATGGCTGGAGTACCGCCGGTTCTCCAGGACAAGCTCAAGAAAACCGGAGACGCTCATACCATTCCCGGACAAGCCTGGTAAGAAGGAAGGCAAGACTTACGACATCCTGCCGGTTGTGTTCGACAATCGGAACCAGGGGGCCGGGATTATGTGTCTGCATATACCGGCAGTACCATTCCGGAACCAGAGCTCCGGGCAGGTCATCATCTCGGGTAATCTGTAGTATTCTGCTCTCAAGTGTACCAAGCCTGCAGTCAGGAATGGCATATTTCCACAGCCTTCGTGAGGGATGAAGCAGATCGAAATGGGGAACAGATGGAAGTGGTGGAAGGCCGTAATAGGCAAGGCGGTCTGCAATATAAGGGATATCAAAACTTCTCCCGTTAAAACTTACAAAAACCGCATCATCCGGAATCTCATCAAGAAATGCACACAGTGCCGGAGCTTCCTCACTAAAATCCCGCAAAAGAAATTGTTTGACCTGGAACTGTCCGTCTTTAAAATACCCAAGTCCTATAAGAATGAGTGGCCGGCCAAATATCCCCAGTGTTTCAATATCTACAAATCTGAAAGATTCAGGTTTAAAAAGACCGGATGTCAAGAGGGTAAGGGGATGAGATGCACCTTTTCGTGCTGTAAGTAACCGGCAGATATCCACCGGCTCCCGTTCCAAGACCTCAAGGACACTGCATGCCAAAGGTCGGAACTTTCGTTGCATTGCAAGATCTTCAAGTGTTTTACACCCCCGGTTTCTGAGTCTGACAGACATGGCCGGTCCGATTCCCCGGACAAGTGTGAGTTCTTTTCGGAAGAGTCTGTCAAGTTCCGTGATACTGGTATCCATCAGGGGGGCAGAAAACCGGGAATGAAGGACATAATATAATCCTTCCTGGTTTGTATATTCCTCACCAGGCAGACAATCCTCAAGATAGGTTCCTTCATATTCACGACAAAGTCTGGATAATAAATGATTTTTTTCAAAAAACACAGATTCTTTTACCGGATATCGGTTCAGACCAAGTCTGAATACATTATCATGAGGGACGACGGTGTATTCTGGTGCTGCTGCTATTCGTTCCTGCCACCGTCTTCCTATACCTGCGAGATCTGCCCCTGCCATGACTCAAGTACGGTCTCCAGATGGGCATATAAAATGTGATACCCACGGGGTGAAAGTGAACGAAAAGATGGATCTATTTTTTTATTCGATCCTGACAGGGTTTTTCTTCAGAGATTCCCGTTACAGCCTCGGTTCCTATCCGATAGGCATCAATGAGAGCAGTTGGATGTCCAGTGATGCCCCCATATCCATCCATATTTCTGGCAAGAACACCAGTACAGTGAGTAAATCCCAGGATGTTAAAAAGAGCCCGCATCATCGGAAAAGCAGTATCAAAAACATCATCCTGGTCCATACCAGCAGTAGAGAGAAAATATCCCCTGCGGAGGGTTTTTTCATCAGGGCTGATGATATGACTGCCCATTTTAAAAAACCGGACCCAGAGATAATGAGCGCGATCAATAAATGATTTCAGCTCGGTTGTAATCCCCATCGTGTAAATCGGAGAACTTACCACGATACAGTCTGCGGTTAGGAGTCGGTCATATAATACCCGGGCATCATCATCCATGATACAGTTGCCGGTTTTATGACATGCATTACACCCTTTACATGATGAGTAGGCAAGCTTCGATAACAGTACCTTCTCAACATTACCGCCGGCATCAGCAGCTCCTTCTAAGAACCGGTCCAACAATTGCTCGGTATTTCCATGACGCCTTGGACTTCCCATAAGACCGATCACCGTGACCGGGGATTTTCTCATGAAAGCCGCTCCTTCATCATCGCAACCAGGTTCTGTGATATCCGGGCAGCCTCACTCTTCGCGGTAGGATGCGTAGCTATCGCCCCTTTCTCATCCACATTCCTGATCATGATATATGAAAGGTCTTTGTTTTTCACATCTATCACATGAAAAAAGCATTTTACGACAGGAATTGCAGCATCAAACACATAATCCCAGTCCTGCCCTGCTGTTGACAAAAACAGTCCGAATCGTTTTCCTACCCGCTCAGGAGGGACCACCGGGAGATGTAAGACATATTTCCGTGACCTGAAGACCTGGGCACGGTCAACGAGTGCTTTTGCCTGGGCACAGATGCTCATACAATAAATCGGTGATGAAAGAATAATGCAGTCTGCTTCAATTATCTGATCATGAAGAGCATCCATCCCGTCATGCTGCACACAATAATTGAGTTTTTCGCAGGCATTACACCCTCGGCAGGGCTGAATATCAGCATCTGTCAGGACAATCTTTGATACACGAACAGACGGATCATACTCCATCTCTTCAATAACCCAGTCAAGAAGCATCTCAGAGTTGCCATGACGCCGGGGACTCCCGGCGATTGCAAGCACTCGGATCGGTTTCATAAAAAAATTAGAGTTTTTTAAAGCAGAGATACCAGTCTTTACACTCATATCCCTGAGTCAGACGAACCTTTGCATCTTCAGTAGTAGCCGGAGCCGGAACCACTACTTTATCACCAGGCTGCCAGTTTGCCGGAGTTGCAACACCAGCTTTGTCTGTTGTCTGAAGCGCCTTTAAAAGCCGGATAACTTCTGGAATATACCGGCCATTGCTCAGCGGGTAATAGATCATTGCCCGTAAAATACCCTTGTCATCGATGAAAAATACAGCTCGGACTGCCGCTGTAGAACTCTGCCCTGGATGAATCATCCCATATCGTGAAGCAACATTCATGTCAAGGTCTGCAATAATCGGGAAGGGAATTTCAACCCCCATCTTCTCCTTGACATTCATTACCCAGGCCAGGTGGGAATGAACACTGTCAATGGAAAGGCCAATTAACTGGGTATTTAATGCTTTAAACTCATCAGCAGCTTCAGTAAAGGCAATAAACTCAGTCGTACAGACCGGAGTGAAATCAGCAGGATGCGAAAAGAGCACCACCCATTTGCCTTTCAGGTCTGATAGTTTCAGTTTTCCATGAGTTGTTACCGCTTCGAAATCCGGAGCAGGTTCTCCAAGCACCGGGAACCCGACACAGTCACATTCTTCTTCTTCATAACACATAGGGCATCACATGACCTCCTCTTCGATCACTTTTCCATTTACATAGGCCGGCATTCCAGCCAGAAGATACGCAACGCGGAGCGCTTCTTCGACCTCATCCTTGGTTACACCCAAAGATTTTGCACCAACCATCTGAGCCTTGATTGCGTGCTGATCCCGCATGGACGTGGCAATTGCAATCGCGATGAGCTTTTTTGTTTTTCGAGACAATGCCCCGTCATCCCAGATATACTGATCTAAACGAAGAATCATCTCATGCATATCAGGATCGGTTTCAGCAAGTTTTTTGAATATCTTTGGAACTTTTCCGATCTTCTTCTCGAGATCATCCATACCGGAGCTCATGATCCTTACCCCTGCAGAACCATCGGTTCACCACAGCAGATAAGTTCTCCGCCTCCGACTTCCAGGACTTTTACGACGTTTCCGCAGATTTCACACTCAAAAACCTGTCCTTCATCAGATACATTTACCATAGAAATCACCTCTTTGATACGTATTCAACAGACTGTACTTCAGTGCCGGCTGTGAAAAAAGAAAATTACCGTTTTGGTGGGTTGATTGCATCCTCTGGAGTCTTCACATCCTCACGAATGTGGGTCATGGGGAAGCAATCATACATTTCACAGGCACATGCGGGGCATTTTCGCAAATCCTGTTCAGCCTCGGTAAATTCAAGTGATTTTCCACAATCAATACAAACGTATTTACCCGGGCCGACCTTTTCACCAGCCTTTGCCTTTTTTTGTTCGGTCACGGTTTTCACCATATCAGTAATCATCCTTGATCTTTATAACTGATTCGAAACCGTACATTCCGGTATTTACCTGATAATCAAAGAATCCAGGCAGAGTTGTGTTGTCGGTGAAAAGACTGATATAAGAAGACAGGTTCTTAAAGGCTGAAGCTGTGAACACTATATAGTATGAAACCACAGGTCCTTGCGCTTCTGGGAAGCCCGCTCCCTGAAGGAAATACTGCAAAACTTCTCAAACAAGCGATTATCGGAGCAGAAAAAGCAGGTTGTGAAGTAACGCTCATTGATGTGCCATCACTTGAATTCTCATCATGCAGGGAGATGTATTACTGCAAGGAGCAGGGTTCCTGCATCATGGAAGATGATATGAAAAAGATGTATCCTCTTTTAAAATCAATGGACAGTCTCATCATCGCAATGCCGGTTATGACAATGGGAATTCCCGGCCATTTAAAATCATTCTTTGACAGATGTCAGGTATTTTACTGTGCAAAATATATCCGTAGCGATCCCCTCATTCCAAAAGAAAAAAGAAAAACCCGAAAGACACTTCTGTTATCGATCAGTGGAATGAACCTGCCGAATAATTTTGATGGTATCAAAATCTCGACCCTTGCATTTTGTGATATTCTGGACTGCCGGCTGGCTGATGAACTGCTCATCAGGGATATGGATAATAAAGTAGACCTTGACCAATACCCGGATCTTCTAAAAGAAGCATTTGATAAAGGATTCGTCCTTGGCTCAGCACTTACCAAAAACTCATGATTACAGATATCCAAGGGACCGGAGGGAGTTTACCCCTCCTTTCGTTATGATGATATGATCCAGGAGTTGGATGCCGAGGATTGTTCCAGCCTCACAAAGCTGTTTTGTTACAGTAATATCTGCCTGACTTGGTTCTGGATTTCCGGACGGATGATTATGGACGCAGATTATAGCTGCTGCCCGGTCAGTGATAGCATCTGCAAAAACCTCACGCGGATGGACTAAACTATGATTTAAAAGACCCATCGTTATTATCCTTGCCATGATTACTTCAGATGCCCCATTCAGGGTAACACACAGAAAATGTTCCTGAAGTTTATGTCCGATAGATATGACTTCTGGTATCTGTAAAATATCTTCAGGTTCAGAAATTCTTATCGGATCCACAATATCAGGAGTACCGTACCGACGGGCCAACTCAAAGCATGCGATTAGCCGTGATGATTTCGCAGGTCCAATCCCTTTAATATTAAGAAGTGTTTCATAAGACGGGAGATTGTTTTTTTCCATAAGATCTGCAACTTTTCTCGAGATGGAGAAAACATCACAATTTTTGTTGCCATTATCCAGAATTATCGCAATGAGTTCTTCGTCCTTTAGTGCTTGTGCACCCTTCTGTGCAATCTTTTCTCTTGGTCGGTCACAGGGATCGATCTCATTCATCCGTTTGGGAGGCATACGTGTGCCCTCACTGGTTAATCCACCAGGTACATGAGATTACTGATTTATCACATCTACTCGAAACACTTATACTCATTGATTTCAAGTAATCAGTATGGCGACGAAAGACAATCTTATGGCAGGGTTTGCAGGAGAGTCACAGGCAAACCGAAAATATGCGTCATTTTCAGAAAAAGCAGCAGAAGAAGGGTTTCCTAAAGTAGCCACCCTCTTTAAGGCTGCATCACTTGCAGAAGAGATTCATGCCCGGCGTCACCTGCAGGTGTACGGGATCCCCTCCACCCTTGAAAATCTGAAAGCATCAATTGAAGGTGAAACTGAAGAATTTACCGAGATGTATCCAGGATTTATCAAGGAATCACAGGCTGAAGGGAATGAAGATGCAACCCGTTCATTCACATTTGCCATGAAAGCTGAACAGGTTCATGCCGGACTGTATGAAAAAGCACTTGCAGCAGTAAAAGAGGGAAAAGATCTCGAGGTTTCAAAGGTGTATCTCTGTCCAGTCTGTGGAAACGTTGCTCTTGAATCAGCTCCAGGGGCATGTCCTATCTGTGGTGTTCCAGGTAAAAAATTCCTGGAGATTACCCTCTAACCCTGTTTTTGTCTTTTCATAATACCAGATTTTGGATCTTGACTAGACAACCCAGTTGATATCTTCTAAAGGATTCATTAGATCTCAAACCACAATCCTTGTTTTGTCAGTATGGTGAAGGAGTGTTTTTGGGTAGCAGAGGATATACTATAGAGCATTATATAATATTAGAGTTTTTGGACGCCACATACAACCCCTATTAATAATCTGATTGCCAAGACAATGTGTTCACCTGTGGCATCCTGGTGCTGATGACACGGCGGACAAAGGAGTGAATGACCATGAAGAAACTCATCGTTTCAGGACTTCGAACCTGTAAACGGAAAGATATCGTCTTTAACGAAATCTCAAAATATATTGCAGAGATTGGTGGTGTAGACGAGATCATTTCCGGAGGTATGGAGGGCGTTGACCTTCTGGCCAAGGAATATGCACAAGAAAATGGAATTAAACATGTGGAGTATGTGCCAGACTGGCAAAGCCATATAAATGCAGCAAGTTTCATCCGGGACGCCCGGATGGTAGAGTATGGGACACACCTGCTTGTCCTGTCAAACGGAATCAGCAAGGAATCATTAAACCTCATCGAAGAGGCACGAAAAAATCGCCTCACCATTAAGACGATCGGCGTATTCAAAGGAATGTCTGAACAGGAAACAGGGTACGCCGGAGCATACCCCGGAACATTCTACTAAGGCCTGAGGGAATTCCTCCATCCCTCAGATATGTTCACCCAATACCTTCCACATATATGAGAAAATCCCCCCTTCTCATACTCTATCTCTTCTGACTGATAATCCGTCATAATATTCAGATTCCATCAATCTGTGGAATTCTGGATATAATCCATCATCTGCGTATAGGATTGATCGATCTCACCAGGTCAAAAAACAACGAGATAAAGTCATGAAATTGCCATCATATTTTAAAACTGACTGATAATTGCAGATTTGTGATTAGAAAATTATTGAAACGGGCCGCGTACACATATTAAAATATATGTAATTTGTACATCTTAAAAATAACCTAGTTAAATACATGAATACAAGCATATGTGTTCACTTGTGGTAACCCGGAGCTGGTGACACAACGAACATGTGGAGAGAATGACCATGAAAAAACTCATTGTTACAGGACTTCGGACCTGCGAAAGAAAAGACCTCGTATATGCAGAAATTTCCAAATACATCTCTGAAGTAGGTGGAGTTGACGAGATAATATCCGGTGGATCAAATGGTGTTGACCAGTTCACCAAACAATATGCACAGGAACATGGAATCAAGTTCAAAGAATTTGCCCCTGATTTCCAGAGCCACATCAATGCAGCGACCTTCATCAGAGATTCACAAATGGCCGAATATGCATCGCACCTGCTTGTTCTTTCAAATGGTATCAGCAAGGAGTCAAAGAATCTGATCACCGAAGCTCGGGCAAATAATCTTCAGATCAAAAGTGTCGGAGGATTTGAAGGACGCTCTGAATCAGAGACTTTCCATGCAGGCGTAATTCCATCCCTGTACTAATCACTACATTTCAACCATAACTTAAGATCTCTATTACCTGACATGAGATACACCCTCCTTTTCTCATGTTTTCATTATAACATAATGCGAATCTTTCCGAAAAATTCGCTTAAACTATGTAGTGCATTTTGAGTGCACGCCTTTGAATAATCTTCTTTTCTATCCGATTATTCCAAGACGTTTATTAAGGCACTATAAACATAAATTCCGCTCAATTTGACTTTTTTAAGCAGTATCATTCTAAAATTTTTTTGAAAGGCACAGGAGAGGCTGCGTGCTATGAATGTTCGCATCATTCCAAAACCATTCCAAATCCTCTACCCGGCAGCAATCACAGTGAATTAAGGTCTATTGCTATAGACAATGGACCCTTCCTGTGCTTTCACAGTACAGGTTTACATCGAACAAACTATGATCCTCCGTATACTATGACCGAACCTATGCAGTGCCGATCCATGTAAACGAAATACAGATAAGGTTCCCAGCTCGGTCCTGAATCATTGATGGATTTTTCAAAGAACAAAAATGGATATCTTAATACTATGCTATATGTAGACCATAAAAAATACCTATTTTTATACACAAATGCAAGGATGTTTGTTCACACCTGGCATCCTGGTGCTGGTGAAATAACAATTTAAAGGAGAGAATGACCATGAAAAAACTCATCGTTTCCGGACTTCGGACCTGCGAAAGAAAAGACCTCGTATATGCAGAAATCAATAAGTTCATCTCTGAGATTGGTGGCGTAGATGAGATCATATCCGGCGGGTCAATGGGCGTTGATATGTACACCAAGCGATATGCAGAAGAGCACGGAATCAAATTCAAGGAATTTGCTCCGGATTTTCAGAGCCATATCAATGCAGCAACCTTTGTGAGAGACTCTCAGATGGCTGAATATGGGACCCACCTGCTTGTTCTTTCAAATGGGATCAGCAAAGAATCCAAAAACCTGATCACTGAAGCAAAAGCCAACAACCTTGTGATAAAAAGCGTTGGTGGATTTGAGGGACGATCTGAGACTGAGACATTCTATCCCGGTGCAATTCCATCCCCCTATTAAATCCTGACATCTATTCTTTAGATCTCCTCAGTTATCACCTGGATGAGAAACACCCCTCTATTCTCATCTCAATAAACAAAATTGTTCTTCTGAACAATCCATATATCAATTCTGAGTTATGCAGTGTAGAATCATCAGCTTGAAGTGGTATCACGTCATGAATTTTGAACAGAGCAGATGGGAACCAAACCGGTATGACATCAAGTCCTGACTCATCATTACATATCCTGATTGTTGAAGACAACCGAACACAGGCAGAGTATCTCAGGCACCTTCTTGAGAAGAAAGGGCATCAGGCTACGGTTGCAAACAATGGATATGAAGCAATTGAAAGAATCCAAGAAAAAAAGCCAGACATCATCCTGACCGATGTTATGATGCCGGACATGGATGGGTATACACTCTGCAAAACGGTGAAAAAAGACGAAAAATCTTCTGATATCCCGATAATTCTTGTAACACACCTGTATAGTCCGGTCGATGTTATCAAGGGCCTTGAGGCTGGTGCTGATAACTTCATCATCAAACCTTATGATCCGGAGTATATCTTTTCACGAATTGCCAGTATCATGCAGGCAAAAGAACACCCAAAAAATGAAGAATCATACCAGCCTCTGGATGTGGTGTTCTCGAGTGAAGTGCACACCATCGCCTCAAGCAGGATGCAGATCCTCAATATTCTTCTCTCCACCTATGAGACGGCAGTGAAAAACAATAGTGAACTGCAGGTAGCTCACGAGCGCCTTCATTACACGAACGCTCAATTGCAGAAATTGATCGAAGATCTTGAGAAGACAAATGAATCACTGCACCTGAAAAACCTTGAGCGGGGGAGACTGGAAACTGCATTACATGCCACAACTGAAAAAATTGAAACTCTCTCTGCTGCGCTCAGGCAAATAACCAATACACAGGTAAAACAATCTGCTGATCTCCTGGCAGAGTATGATGAAAACCGGCCTGATTCAAGTGAAACGGTGAAAGGTGCATACCATTTGATGAAGAACGCGGTGACCACTCTCTTAAATACACAATCCTATATCAGATCAGGATCAGGACAACGGACCTGGCAACCAGTAAGAAATCTTATCCACTCAGCTATCACCACTATTCGCACGCAGGCAATCAGATATGAAAACCTGATTCCGGAGGACATTGAGGTATATGTTGATTCCTGTCTTGGAACCATCATGACCGATATCGTCCTTGCATTACAGGATCCAAGCCTAAAGGCAGGAGAGATTCGGTTCTCATTTCACGTGACTGAAAACGGGTACTCATTATTTCTCGAGAATGATGGTCAGGGTATACCCGAAAATGATAAGGAGAGGATCTTTTCTGTCGAAGAAGGGCTCAACATCCTCCCTCCCCTTTACCTGGTCAGGGAAGTGCTTAAGATGAGCGGTCTTACTATCGCCGAGACCGGAGTTCCCGGACATGGAACCAGGTACGAAATTGCAATACCAGAAGGATCCATCCGGTTTGCATCAGATATCACAAGACCCTGATCTCCTACAACGAGTAGGTGTTCAAACCTTTTTTTTGAATAAGAAAATCTCTGATAATTTCAGATAAAGTCAGAGAAGAAAAGACATTACCTCATGAAACAGGGGTATTAAGGAAGGGTATCGTTCTCGTATCCCGGAGAACACATGTTCAAAGTGAAGTTATATTGTCCCCTGTTCGTTTGTGTGTGTGATTTTGCGTTCAGAGCAGACTCCGGCTCAAGGCAGTGAGAACAAGTCCCACACACATGAGCATATCATATTCATCCTGGTGAAATTAAAACCCAGATAAAAAGGTGGCCGAAAGAATAAATCTTATTAACAAGAACATAAAATCGTGGATTCCGGCAGTTCAAAAATAAACCAGGATATTCTTACTACCTTTACTCTCGGAAAAAAATCCCTGAGTATATCTGATATCTCCCGACTGTCTGGTCATCATCGGCATACAGTAGCACGATACCTGGACAATCTGGTCTCTTCTGGAAAGTTGGAGATGCGTCAACATGGGCAGAAGAAAAAATACTATCTATCAGATATCCAGCCGGAGTCCTCCATTCTTAATTTTTCCCCCCATATGCTCATCATTCTCAATATTGATCTGACCATCCGGTGGGCAAATGACTCATTTTTGCGCATGATCAATACAACAATAGAAGCGATATCAAATCTGAGTATTGAAGCATTACACCTCGACGACCTCTTCGGTCCTGACCTTGTTGCAGCAATCCGGATGATTCGGACAGGAGAGACCAGATCAGAAGAGGCGCGGATAGAGCGGGAAGATAAAGTTACCCTGTATCTTTTTACTATCTCATCAGTATCATTCCAGGAACGTCCTGCCCTTGTCATCACCGGTGAGGATGTCACAGAAAAAAGAGCACTCCAGGAAGCAATCCGAACCAGTGAATCCAATCTCCGGCTGATTACCGAAAGTGTCCATGATATGATCATCAGGTGGGAGACTGATGGAACCATCTCATATGTTTCTCCTGCTTGTGAGCTCTTAACCGGGTATGTCTCACAGGAACTGATGGAAAAGAAGATATCAGAATTTATACATCCTGAAGATCTTCCAAGATTTCAGAATGGGAACCATGAACAGACTGTTAACTGGTCACGGCTTCCCTCATCATTCAGATTCAGAACACTGAAAGGAAAATGGATATGGTTTGAAACCACAACAACGCCCCGACTCTCTGAATCAGGTGAGATACTTGACTATATTTCAGTATGGCGTGATATTACCGCCTGGCTTGAAGCAGAGACAAAACTTGCACTGAGCGAGGAAAAATATCGCCGGCTCTTTGAGGGCGCAAAAGATGCCATTATCCTGATGGAACTTACTGAAAATTTAAATCATGCCAGATTCCGGGAAGTAAACAACCTTACCTGCCAGATGACCGGATACACGTACCAGGAGTTTTTAACCCTCTCTCTTTCTGATATCATCCCCTCTTCAATGCAGGTTTTTTTTCAGGAGGTTGTCGAAACATTCAGACAAAATGAACAGGCTTTTTTTGAAATTGACCTGGTGAGAAAAGACAAATCGACTCTTCCGGTGGAGGTGAATGCCCACCTGTTTTACCTGCAGGGAAAACCGGTTGTATTAGCAATCACCCGTGATATTACCGAACGAAGAAAGACAGAAGCTGCTATCAAAGAAGCTCATCAGAGACTTGAAGACATTTTAGAATTTCTTCCTGATCCGGTTTTTGTCCTGGATGCACAAGGAGAGGTAACAGCGTGGAACCGTGCCATGGAAGAACTAACCGGCACCAGAAAGAATGACATTATCGGAAAACCCGACTATGCCTGTGCTATGTCATTTTATCATCAAAAAAGACCAGTCCTCGCTGATTACATATTAAGCAGGGATGAATCAATCCTGTTCCGGTATAATAATACAGATATTGACGGTGACAAGATCACAGCTGATGTTCAGACCCTCCACCCAGTTACAAAAAACCGGATATGGCTTTGGATTAAAGCTGCTCCAATATACAACCTACAGGGAGAGATCATTGGCATTATTGAGACACTTCGCGACATCAGCGAAAGAAAAATAATGGAACTCGAGATCCGAAAACAAAACGCGATATTTGAAGCAGTAAGCCGGGCAGCCTCTGATATCCTTCAGTCAAAATCATTCGAGGATGCAGCACTCCGGACAATTGGTCTTATCGGGGAGGCAACATCTGTCGGAAAGGTATGTCTGCTTGAAAAAGCACCGGCGAGCAGCCTTCAGCTTATCAAATCCGAACTTGAATGGGATGCAAAAACCGGTGTAGCAGGAAGAACCAGGTCACCTTTTTCGCTTCGGATAAAGAGTGAAAAAGATACCTCTGTCATCCAGTCTGTTTTTTCCGAAGAAAAACCGGTCTACAGCATGGTAAAAGATCTCAGTGAAGAAGACCGACGGGTACTGGAGCCATACGGAGTAAAATCTATCTTACTTGTGCCCATCCGAATCAGAAAAGATATCTGGGGGGCAGTCGGGTTTCTTGAATCCAATTTTGAACGGGTGTGGAGCAGAAAGGAGATCAGTGCTGTTGAAATTGGTGCATCACTGATAGGAAGCGCCATCATGCGATTTGAAGCAGGAGAAAACCTTGAGAAGAGTGAGAAGCAGTTCAGGACTCTGGCGCAGAACATTCCAGGAATTGTATTCAGGGTTTCACTTGCCGGTTCAGATATGGAATTTTATAATGATCACCTGGAATCAGTTACCGGATACTCAGCAAAAGAACTTGCATCTGGGCAGATAAGTTCTCTCATCCCGCTCATCTTTCCGGATGATAAACAACGGGTGATTCAGGCGAAAAAAGAATCCATTAAGACCGGAGAATCATACGAGATTGAGTACCGGATTATTGATAAATTCGGTCATATCAGGGTTATGAGTGAACGGGGAAGACCAGTAGCGGATGAGAAAGGTCTGGTTGTAAGTATTGATGGAATTATCCAGGAAGTCAACGGAGCTTTCGGATAGGAATTGTAGACCTTCAATAAGCCTTTTTTTGATATCTATCAGAATAAGATCTGTGGATGCACAAATGGTGTCCAAACGAGGATCTATTGAGAGACCGGGATATGCCCGGAGGATACGATCAAACTATCATTCACAAAAAGCGGCTTCAAACGGAAGTTGGTTGTGACAATATCTGAAATGTCTGCGAATCGCGACACTTCTGCTAATCGGATTAATCCTGGGCGGGTGGTGATACACTGCAGACATTGAGTGATAAATAAAATACTCTCCTCTGCCGGTTTTATACATAAATGAACCTCTTTCTTCTCGTTCTCCAATCAGAGTCGAGGTTCTCGTGTCATATAACTGACCATCAATAATTGTTCTCACGAATAACCTACGCAAAAATGCGCCTAATAAAAAAGTTATCAGAGATGTTATATGTATCGGTCAGACACCCGATTATTCTTTGATCAAATTTTGCCGGCCTTTTTCAAAAAAGGGATGTATTCCTGGTTAACAATAGAAAGATGCTCATTTAACCAGTTCGTTAAAAATATCGTGACTTCAGCGGTAAGTCCCTCATCGCAGGCATCATATTTTAATCTGAAGTCATCCACTTTTGCAATGAATGCATCATGAAACAAGCGGTGTTCCTCCAGTTCTGAATAACCGGCTTTCTCCATGAGTGTTTCTTCTGCCTGAAAATGAGTTGTGGCATAGTTGCCCATTTCTTCAATCACATATGAGAGTTCTTCTTTTCCTTTCTTTTGTGCTATTGCCTCAATCATCCGGTTTAACAGTGATATCAGGTGTTTGTGTTGCTCGTCCAAAGAAGCAACACCTGTTGCATACATTTCATCCCATACGATAAATGCCATCAGAATCCTCTCTCTCAGTGGTAACGAAGACTATAATAATACTCCATTTTTTTCTCTGTAATGCTTAATCAGCCGTTTTTCGGGTGATAAGGAATTGAATTGTTCCCTCTTCTTTTCCTGGTCCGTTAAACAAAAAACCGCTTTTTTGAAGAACACGCACCGATGGGACAAGATATGGATAGGTGTGTGCATATATCTGCTCCACATCCCTGACAGAGAATGCATAAGTCAGAATAGCCTTCACCGCCTCTGTAGCATACCCCTGGTTTTGAAAATCAGTGAGAACTGAATATCCAAGTTCACAGGAATTGTCATCATTTGTGAACAATCCCCCACCTCCGATCAGAATATCCCGTCCATTTAGAATCCGGGAAGTTTGAATCCAATACCACGAGCAGAGCCGGACCTCATCTGCCTGTAGCATGGAGATGAACTGGTGAAGGGTTTCTTCAGTCACCAGTGGCGGAGGCCAGCACCCTGGGATATCTGCATCCAGCAGGGCGGACAATTTCGGTGATTTTTCAAGTTCTGCGATACACGTTTCAACCGTTACAGGAACAAGCCTGAGACGATCACTCATCAGTTGTTGTGTTGTCATTTATCCGAATTATGAAAATTTAGCTATCGCTACAAAAATACACGCTCTATTATCCGGAGAAGGGTTCACCTATGAAAAACACACCATTGTGAACAAAAGCCATCCCGGACTTGCATATCATAGGATCTCTTTTGATCAATCATGGCATCACCTACATGATCATTGGATGACCGACCATATCAATTCTGAGATGTGCAGGTATCAACCAAAAATGGAAATAAAATTAATGAAGCCACCAAAATTGTACTGAATGTATAAAGGAGCAGCCCGACTTCACATGGTTATTATCGTTATCCTGCTCATAATATTTTCAGGTAATGCAGGATGTAGTGATAAAAAATCAGACTTGGATCCCTACATTGAAGATCAAATTGATATCCGCAATTCAGAGAATAACCAGGAAAGTGAATATGGAAATTCAAATTACTCACAAATAGATGCAATACAAGTCAGGGACGATCTTATCAGTGTAATATCAAAAGAATTACTCTTGATTGATACCAGCATGACGGCACATTCAATCCGGATTTCACAAAGCACGCCAAATAAGAACGAAAAGAAAAAAATCCTTGCAGAAATCAGAAATATTTCCCCTCATATACAAAGTCCGATTATTCTTGACAAAAATCTCATAATAACCGAAGTTGCATATGATGAATACGAAGATCTCGTTGGTTCTGATTTATCAGACCAGGACCATCTCAATGAAGTGGTTCGGACAGGAGAACCAGTGATGGGAACCTTGATTCAGACTGTTGAAGGAATTCCTGCTATTCCGGTTAGCTATCCGATCCTGGTAAATAATACCGTCTTTGGAGTACTTTCAATACTGGTTGATCAAAAGACATTATTCGCTGATGCAATCCTTGTTGCAGATCGTGATAACAGATGTAACGTTTACGTCCTCCAGCCTGACGGACAAATACTCTATGATAATGAACCAGATAAAACGGAAAAAAATACCATTGGTAATTCAGGGAGCATGGAAAACTCAATAATCAAAAAAACAATAGGACAAATTGAGACAGAGAATTCAGGGGATGAAACCGTTGTGATCCAAAGCGAGGATTATCCAGAAAGCAATAATAGAACTCATGATATAGTATGGGACACTATTGCGTTTCATGGAAAAGAATGGAAAATAATTGTCAACAAACCACTGAACAACATATCCAACTAATAACCCCCATACTGGAACCATCCGGATCATCAATTTAACCAGAAGGAAGTGAGAACCGAAAACAATTTCCCTGTTAACGTGAACTTCTCGTTTATGAGAGTGGATATCCACAATATCATCTGCATTTTTCTGATGGTCATGGCAGCATGTATTATGCCATGTATCGCAGACGAAGAGAATGAGTCGATAATAATTGACCCTGAAGATATTCCCGGACCTTTCCCTTTCCCTGAACCAGCAGGCGATGATACCCCGATCCCGATGCCCGGGCCGGTTGATATACCAATAGGAGGGGATACCGGGTGGTACAAGATTACATCAAATCCATCTGGTGCACAGGTGATCTTTGATGGATCTGATATAGGGACTACCCCTGCAATAGTGGAAATTTTTTCCACCGGAACTCCATATCACACTGTTCGGGTTGAAAAAACAGGATATGAACCATGGACTCGGGAACTCAGCAATAATCCTGGTTCTGGAGAAACCCTAAAAATACATGCAAACCTGGTCCCAGTCTCCTGTTGCACCAGTCTTCGTATTACTTCCGCTCCATCCGGGGCTATGCTCTCTATTAATGGAGTATTTCATGGATACACCCCAAAAACCATTGATAACATCAAATATGGTTCATATCAGATATCACTGAGTCGTGAAGGATACGAACCATGGAGCAGGTATATCAGGGTAAGCCCTGACGAAGAGAACAGTTACTATATTGTCCTTGAGCCGATGTTTGCACCGATAACTTCAGGAACCCTGATGGTTGAATCATATCCGGAAGGAGCGGATATTATACTTGACCGGACAAACAGAGGAAAAACACCACGAACCCTGACTCTTCCGGAAGGATCACATTCCCTGACCATAAATTTGCCCGGATACCAGCAATACTCAACATCCCTCTTTATCAGGGATAAAGAGCAGGCCCGTATCAGTGCCCAACTGATCCCGACAGGAAATGCCCCGGTACCCCCCGTTACCCCGGTTCCCGTTATCGTTGCATCACCTGTCACCTCTGCAGGATTTACTCCTGATGACCTGGTAACTCAGGGAGTAAAAGCAGCAGACATGTATGGACAAATAGGGCTCTCTGCATTCATCTCTGAAGTAAAAAATCCATCCGGAGAATTATCTCATCAGAATATATCAATATCAGTCCTGGCGGAAAACGGCACCCTCCTTGCAGATCCTGCCTCTTCCATGTGGGTGAATGAAAATATTACCAGTTATGCTGATCAGAATAGTGTTCCCTATGGCAATGCCAGACTCATGATTGCGAAGTCTGGAGGAGGAGCACTGTATGAAAATGATCTCTCCAATACCACCTCAACAGGAAATGTGCTCCTGACCGTAGTACAGCCGATCAAGGATGATATTGTGATATCCACATCATATTCGCTTAATACACCCATTCCACTCATCACATCAGAGATTATAGAACTCCTCTCTTCAGAAGAGATAATAAACCAGGATTCAGTAGATCTGTCAATACACGAAGAAACAATTCTCTTAGAACCCAATGAGGGCCAGAATATATTCAACCAGACTGATGTTCATGGCACCAGATCACTTCCGGTAATTCAGGCACTGGCATTCCAGGGTGGTGGGTACTGTTACATTTCAGAGCCATCCGGAGCAGATTTAACCCTTGCATATGTCACAGGAGAGAAAGATGGACAGGCAACAGTAAGATGGGCAACAAAATCAGGCAGAGAAACCACAAAGCATGAATTAATTCACTCTTAGGAAATATTCATTGGAATAAAGGCTGATTTTGGGAATCACACACCTCCGGAAAGTTCATCACTTCCCGGATCAAAGCCTGCCTTATGTATTCTCGTCTGGTGTGTATTCCGATCATTCTTATCCTCTTCTGCATCCCTGTTCTTGCAGATCCGGTAACAATTCCTCTCGGGGGGGAGGTATACCTGGGAGAAGAGGGGCTTGACATTCATCTGGCAGTACCTTATCCGTACACCTCAATTGCATACTATGCTGCAGGATCATCACCGGGAAGGGATCAACCACTTGATATCATGCAGGTAAGTCAAAACAGGTTTAGTGTAATTGCCGATCTCTTTTATGACAAGACCGGTGCATGGTATCAGTGGGACCCGGTCCGGGGGATGCCAGGTCAGGTAGCATTCATTGTCAGAAATCCACGGATATCGCTCAAGGTAATGGACAGGAACACGATGAGCGATAGATCATATGGAACAGCTTCGAAAGGAACTCCCTTGGTTATTCAGGTCGAAACCAACCTCGCGGGTATCACCCGTCGTCCAGATTTTGGGTATAATGACGGCCCCTTGAAGATCCAGATCATGACCCCTGGCGGAGGAACACTTTCCGGCGTTGTTACTCCCGGGGGAGGACAATACCAGTTCAGTTCTTTTATTCCGACAGGAGAACTTGGCTATGCTCCTCCCATTGAGTCAGGTGGATGGGATACCGGATGGAGTGGGTATGAATCAGGCCTATACAGAATTGAACCACAATTCGCCGTCAACCGGATGGATGATAATCTCAGATCATATTCTGGAAGATATACCCTCAGGGGAACAGAAGTAACCCTCGGTACAGAGCGGGCAGGCCTACATGCAACAACCGACCGGGTTGTCAGAGGAGATCCATTCGGGGTGACGATAACCGGATCACCAGGCACTCCGTACGTTGTATGGGTTGAAGGAGGAAGCGGAAGCGGACGTTCTGGTGATCAGCCACCTATGATCCTCTCATCACAGGAAGGAGTCAGACAGGATCGCCCGGATGGTCCGTTTACTATTGGATCATACCGGCCATATGGAAAAGACAGAACACTCAAAGAGATCGTTCCCGGGTATCCTTACAGCGGAGTGCACTATTACGCTGAAGTAAATCCTGACAGAAATGGGAGGAGAACGGTAGAATTCCGGACAAGCCAGGAGACAGATGACCGGAGATATACCATTCACATTGAAGGGCCGGTTGGTGCTGCAAATCCAAAATATGACAAGATCCAGGTTGAAGTAGTAAAGGGATCCGTCTCTCTTACAACCGGTGCTGACACCTTCACCATCGGAGAAGAGATCAGGCTTCGTGGTGTCAATACTGGTTCCTGTGACACGTACCTCTTCATAACCGGGCCTAATCTGCCATCTGCAGGTGGAAGACTAGATGCACCACGACGATCGGTTGTCAATGGGAATCCGTCCAGTTTCACCATGGCTGATAGTGATTGTGAAACATGGGACTACCGGTTATATACCGGCAACCTTGGCCTGGATGCAGGGACATATACCATCTATGCTGTTTCTACTCCTTCAGATCGATACCATCTGGACAGAACTACCTGGGAGACGATACCCATCACCCTGACACGACCATACATTTCTGTTTCAAGCAGAAGAATGACTGTAGCCCAGGGAGACGAACTGACCATTACCGGCTCATCAGGAGGAAACCCGGATGCAGGAGTAGCAATCTGGATATTTGGCAGGAATTTCTTCTGGTATGACACCGCGAGCGTTGAACGGGGAGGATATTTCTCCTATGATCTCTCCAGAGCAATGACCTCGGACATGGCACCAGGAGAATATTCGGTCATAGTTCAGCACCCAATGGCTGATGGTGAATTTAACCTCTGGCCTGACAGAAACCGGGAAGTTGTTCTTGGCACAACACCCTGGTGGGGAGCACCAGTCTTCAGGGTTGGTGGACCGGGAGCACTACAGGGCCCTGCTGCAGCTTCTGCACTCATAAACGCGTTGTCAAGCCAATTCATTGATGATACCTACACAGAGTATTCAATATTTATTCAGAATCCAAAGATTGGAATTGACCGTGAGTCATTAACCGGCACAATAGACACTCCAATTATCATTTCAGGCACGACAAACATTGCTCCTGACTCAAAGATTCTGATTGAAGTTACGGATGAGCAGTTCGGTCCAACACAAAAGGGTTCATCAGGTGAATGGGCAGGATATTCAGGAACCACCACAACCTTTGCCGGACCAGCAGGTGAACAGGAGTACCTCTTTGAAATTCCTGCAGGAACCCTTCCGGCTTCGACATACCAGGTTCTGATCCAGGCAGTATCATCACCAGGGACCGCATCTGGTGTACTGACGGTTGAATATCCGGTCGTAGAGACAATTACACCAACGGTTGTAACCCCGAATATCACCCTGAATAATACCACGACACCAACAATTACAATAACTCCGGTAATAACTGCTGAAATTGTAAACGAAACAATTCAGATTACCCACACACAGACCCCGGTTTCCATCGATGTTCCATATAAGGACATGGTAAACATCCAGGAACTCATGAACAGGAGTCGTGAACCGCCGGTGTTACTTGGATTAGGAATAACCCTTGGCCTGTTACTTGCAGGGCTTGTTGTAGTCCTATATTCATGGCAGCAGAGGAAAAAAGAAACAACTGAAACAAAAGAACCTGAAGAAACAGATAATCAGGAAAAGACAACAAACGAAGAGGCACCCGTGCAGCCACAGGCTGATGAAAGCCAGGATGAGTCATAGTAACAATACTCAACTCCCAACTCTGTGCAATATAAGCGAGAAATAAAAACCAGGTGTTCTCCTATCAAACACCATCTTTTATATAATATATTGGATAATTGGATCATACAGATATCTGGCCTGTTTATGGGATGTAAGCCCCCGGTATCCGGAACGGTGGTATTGGATGAAGGATGAAGAGGACATGCTCGAACTTCTCGACGATGAGGGGACGGCCGATCAGCTTGACCTGGAGCTGGATGAGCCTGATGAGGATTCTTTCCCCGAATCAGAGAATATAAAAAATAGTGCTGCGCCTGAAGCGGATGATTCAGAGGAATCGGGGGGGCGCGAACTTGAAATTGATATCAGATTAATTATCATCGCAATTGTTGCTATTGCCGCGATAATTCTTGCAGGTGTTTTTTTTGTAATGCCTATGCTGACGCCATCCGGCCCACCGGTGGTCGTAATAACGCCAAGTCAGACAGGAGAAGACGTCTACTTGTATTATGAAGAAGGGCCTGATTTGCATCAGCAGGATGTGAAGTTTACCCTCGATGGCGTTCAGATACCACAGGAAAAACTTTCGATGATGGGGGGATATTCCTGGCCGTGGCCACATGGAGCCGTGCTGAAAATAGATACGTCTGGTTATCCAAAGCCGGCAACGGTTGCACTTGTCTACACCAAAGGAGATGGAGAAATTCTCCTGTATTCAACATCAGCAAATCCTACCCCGACTCCAACACCGACACCAACTCCGGAACCTACACCTGAACCGGTTCTAACACCTGAAGTTCTGATTCCGACACAAAACATGACGGTATCAAACAATACATCAGAACAGATGCCACTATATGACTTGGCTAGAGAGACCGGGCTCATCAAATTTGATGCAATGCCTACAATGGGAATTCAGCCCCTTGTCGTCCAGTTTGCTGATCAGACCCAGGTTTGTGCACAAAACAGATCATGGTCCTTTGGTGATGGTATGACATCTAATACCCGGTATCCTGAGCACATTTACCCATTCCCAGGTACGTACATCGCAAGCCTGGATATGGTATTTTGTGATCCTGATGAGGCATCATTATCACCAGACAAAGAGATCGTGGTATTCCCGATTGTTAGACAGGATACCCTCCTTTCAGGGCCGGGATCAGCCAGTATCGATGCAGGTGGGCAGTTGTTCTTCACCGTAAAGGGACCAGGAATGCTCATCCGGGTAGGTGGAAAAGACCATTACCTGAACAAAGATGATCTGGTTAGAATTGATCTCAATGACGGTGGAACAGGATCAATCTCCATTATTAATAACGCAATTGTCCAGTTCAACTTTGAAAATGTGACAATATGGGTGAATGGAAAGGAGTTTGAATCCGGGTGGCTGACAAATATCAATATTAATCAGTACGGGAAAATTGCGGCATCTGATATTACCATGCGGTTCACAGCTCAACAACCAGGTTTGAAAGGACTCGTGAACGGTGAACCAGTGATACAGGCAGAATCAGGCCAGACAGTCGTACTGCATAATGTCGGGCCTGATTCTACAGGCAAACTCCTCTACAGCGTTCAGGATGGGGCAGGTTTTAACTTCAGGGGAGGGATTGAATCATATGAGATTACAACCCCTCTTTTACAATAAAGAAGCGATAATTAATACAGACAGGATATTCTATGCGGGGGTATAGATATCCACCGAAAGGGATGGAAAAGGGATATGGGTAAAGAACATGCAATGACACAGATTCAGACAATTATGGTCATGTCCGTGATCATGATTGTGCTGTTTCTTCTGGGAGTAATCCTTGTTATCTGGAATCCAATTCCAGAACGGATCCCCCAGGCATCTATTAGTATTGAAGGCGAAGGCGACTCCATTGTAATGCAGCACATGAATGGTGATTCATTCTCTTCTGACCGGCTTGTCATCAAGGTAAACGGAGATGTTCAGCCAAACCAGAACATGAATTTCCAGGGCGGAACCTGGCCATGGTCACCGGGAGAGCGGATTCAGTTTTATTACCCACTCCCAGATGCACCACGATTGGTTGAGGTCTATTACCTGACCGATAAAGGAGAAAGCCTTCTTATAGATAAAGCAAGGCTCGAACCGCCACCGGTTGTTTCTGCAACACCATTGCCGGTTGAGATGGTGCTTCCGGTTACACCAACACCACTTCCAACAAATATTCCAGTTAATGTTAAGGATGCAAATCCCATGCAACCTCCGGTCAGTGATTTTACTGCTGAACCCAGGGTAGGCGATCCACCACTTACCGTAACATTTCATGATTTGAGTTATGGAGCGGTCAGTGATTTTCTCTGGAGCTTTGGCGATGGTTCCACTTCAACACTCCAAAACCCGGTTCATACCTATTTCGTCCCGGGATCATACTCAGTAAGCCTCCTGGTATCCAATGCCTATGGATCCAATCGAAGAACTGCAGGTGATTTCATCATGATTGGTTCTCCTCCGGTTGCAAAATTCCTGGCAGAACCAACAAAAGGACAGGCTCCATTGACTGTCCAGTTTACTGATCTCTCCACCGGAAGCCCAAAGAGTTGGGAATGGTCATTTGGAGACGGAAGCCAGTCATCAGATAAAAATCCGGTTCATATATTCCAGAATGCCGGTGACTATAATGTTACCCTGCGGGTCACCAATGCGTACGGAACTGACAAGTATTCCCCTGAGATCGGCATTAATGTCACTGCTCCAACCCTCATGGATGTATATCTGACCGGCAGTGTCAATGGTGGCCTGATACCAGATGGATATGTCAAGCTCAGAGTCACTGACCCGGCGAGTTCAATGAAGGTTGCTGGAAAGATCTACGCCTTTGAACCTGGTGATATGATCCAACTCATATATGGTCCTGGATCATCAGACGGTACTATCTCCACAGATAAAAACAGGTTTACTGCGTTTAATTTCAATGATATCACCCTGGTTAAGAATGGAGTAACTCTGGCACGTGGACCGGTCAACAGCTTCACCCTTGGTGGTTTTGACAGCTATGCGTCAACCCTCAATCTGACTATGCCAAAAGGTGACCGGTACACAACCCTGTATATAAACTCAGAACCTTACAAGTATGTTGAGAGCCCCCGGATTCAGTTTGCAGGAATCGGACCTGACAGTTCCGGCCGGTTCTTTTACCAGAAATCTGCCCAGAATATGAATTTCCAGGGTGGAATAGCCGAACTTACCCTTGGGTAGAAGGGTATCGGCAACCTTTCATTCTTGGCATACGATACCATAAGCACACACGTATGTCTGCTGTGCATGTTTCATTCATATTCGCCATCCTTTTACTGAGCACAATCCTCCAAGGGTCTGTCTTAGCTGATACTCCTCTGTATTCTACAGACTTTACAGACAGCACCGGATGGGAAACAAACAGTCCGTCCTCATTTTACCTGGATAATCAGACTGGACGATACCATTACCAGATCACAGGCGGAACCGGATCATATGCCTATTATCCGCTTGCAGAAGCCTTCACAGGTCCGTTCACCCTCGAATTTGATGTATATCCGGAAAAGACAGAAGAAAAAAGTTCATTCAGATTTGGTTTTGGGACCGAAGGATATGACAGTCAGAAAGGGCCACTTGTTCTAGCAGAATTATACAACCAGAATGGAGAACAGGCATTCTCGCTGACAGGAATATCCAAGGAAAACCTTCTCTCTCAAACATTTTCAATTCCAGGGAAAGCAAACTATAGCGGAAAAACAGTCAAATTTTCAGATAAGGAAGAGTATCATTTCAGGATAACCTGGTACCCGGTTGAAAAACGGATTAGCCTTACTGTCACCTCTCCTGGTGAGAGCACTCCAATATTTAGTCATTTTGTCATGATCACCGGAAAGATGGAAGAGTTTTCCCACCTGTTCCTGACATCCATTGGTGAGGGCCAGAATGGAGTAAAAGCCGAAGGATTTATTGATAATATCAGTTTAGTCTCGCTCAGTTCAGTCATGGCAACCCCGGAACCAACCAACACACCAGATGAAGCAGTTCCTACCCCAACCCTGGTGACAAGTGTGACAAGCGGAGCAGTACCTCCAAATGAGACAACAGAAATGACCAATGGACAAGAAATAACACCGGTTGCAGAGTCCATAGAGCCACTCCCTGACAGGACTCCTCTTCCGGCACCACCAACCCCGGTTCCGACAGAGCAAGCAGGTGTTCTACCACTCGCCGGCCTTTTTGGACTCTGTATTGCATGCCTATTCTGGAGACGATAATATGGATGAACATATCATCGAAGCAGCCGGAAAATGCAAAGTCGTTGTCAGGGATGGGAACGTCGTTGAGATCGGAGAACCAGTTATCACCGATTGCCCTCTTGCAAAACGGTTTGCCTGTCCGGTAACTGAAATGACACCAAAAGCCATCCGGAATAATATTCAGAACCGGATTGATTCGTTTGGTATGTGCACACAAAACCGTGAACTCTTATCAGAAGAACCATTTGTGGGATTTGGTGCATCAGAGGTAATGAGTACAGCTCTTACCAGCAGGTTTATCGATGCGGCAGTTATCGCCTGTGACGGAGCAGGCACGGTTGTTATTACCGATCCAAAGATGGTGCAGGGAATAGGCGGGAGAATGTCAGGACTTGTCAGCACTTCACCCATTCCAGATATCATCAGCCGGATTATTGAAGGAGGGGGGATTGTTCCTGATCAAAAAAATGCATTAATGAACCCAGTTTCCGGGGTCAGGGCGGCTCATGATGCAGGATATGACCATCTGATAGTAACCATCAGCAAACCTGAAGATGCACAAGCTGTTCGGGAAGAAGATCAGGATGCAATAATCATCGCAGTTCATACCACAGGATATTCAGAAACCGATGCGGATATGGTGTGCACATATGCAGATATAGTTACTGCCTGTGCTTCAAAAACTGTCCGGGAGCGATGTGGACCGTCAGCTCTGCTCCAGGCAGGATCGACGGTTCCGGTTTATGCACTCACTACTCAGGGAAAATACCTCATCCTTCTTCGGATGGCTGCCATAGAAAATCCCCTCTATGTTACCCATGCACATCTTCCGGTACATGGAGAAAAGAGCCCCCATCCCCTCATCTGACAGACACCTATATATCTCCATAAAAAAAATCCAAACAGCTAATGGTTGTACTACGGACAGGAATGCTCATTATCATGTGCATTTCTCTTTTTTCCGGCCTATGTCTGGCAACTGAACTGCCGGAGGATATAGTTTTTGTAACTGAGGAATATCCGCCATTTAGTTATCTTGAAAATGGAGTTCCAGCAGGTCTTTCTGTTGAACTTCTCGAAACTGCATTAAAAAGAGCGAACATAGAATTTTCCTCTGATCAGATACGCCTGATGGCATGGCCTGATGCATATCGGACAGCATTAACCACAAATGGCACAGGCCTTTTCTCAACAGCACGGACACCAGAACGAGAAAACCTGTTTCGCTGGGCTGGCCCCCTGATGCAATGCCCAGTTGTCCTTTTTTCAGAGAATCCGAATCTGAAAACCGACAGGCCTGCAAACCAGGATCTTAAAGTTGTGGCCATCAGGGATGATATCGGAGAACAGGTTGCGCTCGATGCAGGAATCTCAAAAGAGAACATATTCCTCGTCACGACGCCAAGTGAAGCGGTTCAGCGAGTCATCGACGGCACATCTGATGCATGGGCATATGGTCATTACCCTGGAGAAAGCCTGATTCAGACTATTGCTGAAGATCCTGATTCATTTTACATTCTGGATGAACTAACCAGGTCCACCTACTACATCGCATTTAACCAAAATACTGAACCGAGTTTTATTGAAATCATCCAGAACGAACTTGATGCAATGAAACAGGATCAGGAGCAAGGGGGTATCAGTACCTATGAAAAGATTGTGGGGAAGTACATCGGACCGATTTGTGCAGAAAAAACACACTCCAGGGAACAGATAACAGATCTTGTTAACCTGACCGCCGATGCAATAAGCCGTGACGCAACCGGAACTCTTGCAGACATTCAGGCAGGAAAACATCCCTATTTAGACCGTAATGATCCATCTTTGTATGTTTTCATCTATGACACCAGTGTAACCCTCATAACACAGGCAGGCCGACCAGACCTTGCCGGAGTTCATTTTGCTGGAAAGCCAGATGTATCTGGAAAAAATTTCCGGGATGATATCGTAACCGGAGCCATGAAAGAAGGAACAGGTTTTGTCACTTACACGTATTCAAATCCACTTGAAACAGGAATTTTCTTTAAAGAGGCGTATTACACCCTGGTCACCGGGAGTGACAAAAAACAGTATGTGGTATGTGCCGGACGATATGTCCCCTGTGACGAAACATAACACGACTTATTCTCTTTTCTTTTTCACATGAAACAGGCGTGTCTGTTCTTCCCGCTCGATCTCTTCCCGTGCGGCGGTGATAGTTGCAATAGACCTGGTCAATGCCGGAATGACCACATGCTCAAGTGCTTTTACACGCCTTGTTATCCGCTCAATCTCTCCCAACAACCGACTGAGTGTTGCAGCATTTCCTGCATATGCAATGATGGCATCCACTAAATTTTCATACGCATCCGCCAGATCATCAATGACAAGTGAGGTTCCAAGGAGCCCGTATCCCCGCTCAACAAGGTCAGTTCTGACATTAGTTCCGGTAATCACCGGCACCCTGATACCAAAGAGATTTTTTTCTGAAACCTCAATTTCAGTCTTTGATTCAACCGAATATGCTGCGATTGTAACATTGAGCATTCCCTCAATCATGTACGCCGGAGCGATGAGATGACGAACCCGGTTATGTCTGATACGCAAAAGATCATACTCAGCCTTTACCTGTGGAGCAAGTCTGGAAACTTCGAGAATGAGGCCGTCCAGTTTCATCTGCAATATCTTGTATGAGCGATTGGCAATACGAAGCCTGTTTCGGAGAATAAGAAGCTCTGATTTTGTGGGTCTGACATCACGAAGATACGGCATCCTTACATCACCAGATGTTGTCTGATGAAATCCGGACTGACACCAAACTGTTTCCCCCTCGCAATAGCCCGAAGATTCATGACCTCATATCGTTTATGTTCGAGATATGACAACAGTGGCAATACAGAGAACGGATGACGTCGGGAAAGACCATCCAGGTGATGAAGAAGCATTCCATTGACGGCAAGCATCACGGTATACAAAGGAGTTTTATGAGCCGCCCATCGTCTCCATACTACATCAGCAGCATCTGCCTCACAGACACTCTCATCACACCGTAAATTACGAAGCGCCTCGGTCAGGATAGATAAAATCCCGGCCCTTCCAAGCTCACGGACAAACTCTTCCCGGTCAGTAACCTGGTACAGTCGCTGAAAATCCTGGGATGACAGGTACCCTCCCTGAATCATGTATGGAGTGATATCACTGACTTTACTTCCTGCCCGAAGCCTGAACACATTCCTAATATTGAAAATATCTATCTCAAATTTGAGATGGGGCACTATCACGTCACCACCCCTGATTCCATATCTCGCTTCAAAGAGCAGATTCTGGTAATAGGCAAGATAAAGGTCATTTTCGAGCTCTGCAAAAAGACCACGACGATATCCGGATGCTATCTTTGAACTGATTAGGGAATGGTGTTTCCAGGAGGGCAAATTTTCTGCTATCTCCTGAATCGTTCGTAGAGTGAGCAGATGAGTAAAACAGGATGGTTCAATGACTCCTGCCGGAATTAAAACTGCCTCGATTCTGTCATCCGGAATATGAAACTGGCACCCCCGCATAATGAGCATCACATTCTCAATATCCCATCGGGAAAAATACAGTTCAGCGAGTTCCCGCAGAGCTCCAGGAGCAATTGATAAAATATTTCGGTACGTTGCCGCAAGATTTGCAGTTAGAGCATGTTCAATTAAAGAGATTTCTGAATACTGTGATGAGAGCGTATGCACCTCTTCATGATACCCTGATTCACCTATAAACCTGATAATCTGTGAGAGTTCCATGTTCAAGAGCCGGTTATACTGATCTTCAGTGATCAGGCTTTTTTTCCGCAGACCAATCCGTGTGCAGATATACCGGTATGAAGAAGGAGTAATCAGATAATGGTGCATATCTTTCCTGTGAATATTCCGTTCGATACGATATATATGAGACAGGTATTTCCCCTATTCAGTACCAAGAAAGGATGAGAAGATGATCCAATTACTCCGGATAGCTGCAATAACCAATATCGGACAACATCGAAGACGCAATGAAGACAGCATGTTGGTGGGAACCAAAATCTATGCCGGCACTTCCATGGATATGCCCCAGGTTTTCGACATTCAGTCCCTACCGGTCATCCTTGCCGTGGCAGATGGAATTGGTGGCAGCGTTGCCGGAGATATTGCAAGTAGTGAAGTAATGTTGTGTCTTGCCCGCCCACCCTGTCCGGATGGTGAAGAAAAACTCACAGAGCGAATATTACAATCAGCAGCATCCCTTCAGAATATAGTCCGAAAAAATCCTGCTCTCGATGGAATGGGAACAACCCTGGCAGGTGTTCTCTGCCTGAAAAAAGATCTGATTATCTTCTCCTGTGGTGATTCAAGAGTGTACCTCGGCTCTCCTCACCGCCGCCTCACCCAGATGACGCGGGATCACTCGGTTATTCAGGAGATGATAGAGGCAGGCAGATTAACCGAACAAAAAGCACGTTCACATCCACTTGGTCACATTATCACATCCAGCCTGTCAGGCGGAAAACATCGTCTTCCCCCGGACATCAGGATCTCAAAAACAGATGCTATTCCAGGATCACGTCTGATCATTTGTACTGACGGAGTATGGGATTATGGTGGAGAGGAATTTATTGAGGCTGCACGTTCTGGTGATCCAGAGACAGCAGCGTTAAACATACTGCATATCTGCTATCAGGCCGGAGCACCAGATAACATCACCCTGATAATCGCTGATCTCCAATAGAGAAGCTGATTAGAAATCATCCCATTCATTATTCCGGTCTTCAATAACCACCAATGCAAGCGTGGTAAAATCGTTCGTACCGGTCCCTACTTCCTGTCTGGTATTCCAGGGATCTATCTTCATGGTCAGATGAGCAGGCATCAGGGGAATGTCCTGGGGAATCATGTATCGAAGCGTATACATTGCGGATGTTCCACCTTTGAGGGGGATAAACTCACCATGAACCGGAATCAGTTTTGTATCCCCGAGCCATGCCTCCACCGGAACATTTCCAGGTGCAGTATCATCTCCACCCTGATTATAAACAATTATACTTGGATTTACTGATCGACCCGGACGTGTCGTAGAATAATCTCCCGCAAGGGTTGCCTTTTGTAAAACATAATCATGACCGGATGCTCCAGTATTCAAAGCCGTCTTGTCAGGGACAGAGAAGATAATGGGCGATACATTGGTTTTGTTCTCTTCTGCAAGGACATATCCGGAAACAGATACCAGCAGGAGGAGAACCAGCATTGGAAATAGTGAATAAATGTTCATAATATTCCTCGAAAATGCAAATGACGGGAACGACCTGTAAGAAGAATCTTCTCTTTACTATCGGCCAAAGAATCCATAATATTTCCGGCTCTTATTTAAAAGAGCCCAATCCAGGCCACATAAGAGAAGATGACCATGAAGACAAGGATGATAACCAGCCCTTTGTAGAGACAGGAATGACAAATGCCACTGCTGATGTGCATACAATCAGAACAATGGTTTTCTTTGCATATCCGACACGAATGATCTCCGAAGCGATCCTCATGATGAACGCATGGGGTGCTGGTCATACTATAATATAGTTCTTCAGTTCGAAAAAACATAATCCTTCATCAGTTGTTCCGAAGATTATCCTCGAATGCACAGATATTTCGTCAATGAGACTATTGTAAAAGAGATGATTCTTTCAGATGAGCCGGCAAATACAGTACAGACTTTATTCATAATTTGGGGAGATGGATGACAGGGGAGTTTAAATCTCTGAAAAGAAGAATCTTCGATGCCATAAACGACAAGGATGATGGAGGAAAACCAGATCATATCTTTGATTTTTTTATCATCGGTGTCATCATCCTGAATGTGGTAATGATATTTCTCGAAACATATCCGGCAATATATGCAAAATATCATGGCACATTTCTCTTATTTGAATATTTTACGATTGCAATTTTTACCGGTGAATATTTTCTCAGGGTATGGACCTGCACCTATTATCCTGATTTTGCAGACCCATTCTTTGGTAGAATCCGGTATATCTTTTCCATAACTCTTATCATTGATTTTTTTGCAGTATTCCCGTTTTACCTGTCATTACTCCTTCCTCTCGACCACCATATTGTTCAATTTCTCCGGCTCTTCCGCCTGTTTCGTGTTTTAAAACTTCTCAGGTATTATGGATCTATTGACGTCATATTTCAGGTCATAAAGAAAAACAGTCAGTATTTATTCTCAATTATTGTCATTCTCCTTATTTTTCTCTCATTTAGTTCATACTTGTTTTATATGTTCGAATCAGCAGTACAGCCGGATAACGTAAAAGACTTTGATGATGCATTCTGGTGGGCTATTGAAACGACCAGCACAGTCGGGTATGGGGATGTGTTTCCGGTCACGGAGATAGGAAAATTGTTTACGGTCATTATCATGTTGATTGGAATCGGCCTTATTGCTCTTCCAACCGGAATACTTGCTTCAGGATTTCTTGAGGAGATGAAATTGCGAAGTGACCCTATGGCAACATCTACCCAGACTTCAATTGCTGATGAGATTCGAAAGCTTAACCAATTATTAGAAGAAGGACTTCTTACTGAGGATGAATTCAGGATAGGAAAAGAGAAATTGCTACGATGAATCCTGATTTTACTTATCAGAAGGGAAAAAAATTGTCCCTGTTTTTTTAACAGGTCTTGGCTGCATCGAGAGCAGATTTTAATGCATCTTCGGCGATACCAAGATTCTTGGCTGCATTCGCCATACCAGGTCCCCCCTCTCCAGGTGTGCCCATCACTGCTTTGAGAGCATCTTCAGATACGCCGAGCTGTGCTGCAATAGCCGCATTATCTGGTCGTGGTTGCCCGGGTTCCTGGGTGCCCATCGCAGCTTTTAAAGCATCTTCTGTCACACCTAGTTTTTTTGCCATCGATGTGTAATCCACCGTTGGTCTCTCCTTCATACCCATCGCTGATTTTAAAGCGTCTTCAGTAACACCAAGGGTTTTCGCAGCAGATGCAAAATCCATGCCCTTTTCACCTGAGCTCATTGCAGCCTTCAGGGCATCTTCCGTGACGCCCAGAGTTTTTGCTGCTGATGCAAAATCAGGACCCGGGTGAATCGCAGATTTTAATGCATCCTCTGTAATGCCCAGAGTAGCTGCTGCTTTTGCATAGTCAGTACAGTCTTTTGGTGGCTCTGGCTTATCATCTGCACTTGCACAACAGACAAAGAGAGCAGCCAGACAAAAAATACTCAATATCGTGTAGATTGTCTTCATCATGTCACCAATCTCTTACATGAAGAAATTTTCAGAGAGCAAAAAAAAGTCGTGATCCACCTATTTAAAAAAAGAACATCTGAAAGGTTGTAATGCACAACCATTCGGTGTAATATTTCATCAATTCATGCATATTCTGCAATATGCAAGTATCCGGTTCCCTGCTAAACAACCTGCTGAATTCACATATAATGGATGTGAGAATCACATACTGATAAGTTGTATCTTTCAACCATCACAATCTGCTTTTTTTATATTGCATTCAGGTGAGGTATCTGTCTTCAGGCAGCTATCGCCCGAATCATTTTCACGAGACCACTTCAGGGACCACCAGAGAAATTCCGGGTGGTATGAATCATATTAGAAGAGTATCATATGAAACCGACTCATTTTACAAAAAAGATGGTTACACTGATTCTTGTTGCATCATGTATACTACTTATGCAGGCAGTAAGTGCTGATTCAAATGAGATTTCCTCAAGCCAAGCATCAGATACGCCCCCTGACTACGAAACAGTCTTTCCAGATGATGAGATCAGGGAGATATACATAACTATCACTCCTCAAAACTGGACCGAGATGCAGGAAGATATGGAGACCAAGTATGGGGAGTTTGGAAGCGGGAGCATGCCTGGACACGACAGGATGGGTGCTCCTGGTGGGAATAGAACCGGATTTAACATATCAGCTGGGATGAACATGGCAAAACCGCCAGATGGGAACGGACCAGGGTTCATGAACCAGGAAGACCCGGTATATGTTCCCGCTACCATCTCCTGTAATGGTGAAACATGGGACCATGTGGGTGTCAGGTATAAAGGAGTAAACTCTCTGATGACCGCATGGAGCGAAGGAATTGGAAAAATATCCTTGAAAGTAGACATGGATCACTATGAGGATGAGTTCCCGGATACAAAAAACCAGAAATTTTACGGATTTAAAGAGTTGAATTTGCAGTCCGGAATGTCAGATGTCTCCGTGATACGAGAAAAACTGGCCCCAGAAATCTTTCAGGATGCAGGAGTAATCGCCCCGGAGACCGCCTATTACAAGGTCTACGTTGACAAAGGGGATGGATTTGAATATTTCGGCCTCTACACACTGGTAGAAAGCATCGACGATACGGTTGTTGAGACCCAGTTCTCAAATGGAACGGGAAATCTCTACAAACCGGAGGGAGAGGGTGCGACATTTGCATATGGAAAATTAAACCTCACGCATTTTGAGAAGAAAACCAATGAAAATGAAGAGGATTACTCAGATATAGAACAGCTCTATACTATTCTACACTCTGGAACCAGAACCGAAGATCCGGAATCATGGCGATCAGAATTTGAATCGGTCTTTGATGTTTCAGAATTTCTTACCTGGCTTGCTACCAATACGCTCATGAATAACTGGGACACATATGGTGGAAATTCACGGAACTATTACCTGTATAATAATCCGGATACCGGGACATTTAGTTGGATTCCCTGGGACAATAATTACGCATTCATGGAAGGGATGGGTAAAGGCTTTGGTGGAGCAGGCCCTGACAGAATGAACAGGACGCAGGAATTCGGATTTATGCCACCTGAAGGAATGAACATAACTATCCCTGGTATGCAGGGATTCGGACCAGGCATGGATCCGGCAGGAATGAACAATCCGGAGCAGTTTGGTGCTATGCCACCTGATGGGATGAATATGACAATGCCCGAAATGGATGAGCAATTCAGACCAGGTATGGGAATGGGAGGGAGTGTATCATTTTCGATGGAGAATGTAACAGACCGGTGGCCGCTTATCAGATATCTTATGGACGATGAGGAGTATCATGTACAATATGTTCAAATTCTTAAAACTGTAGCAGAATCCAGCTTTAACACCACAAACCTGGAAAAAATCTGTGATCAGTATCATGATCTTATTCAATCATCTGTTATCGGACCGGACGGTGAAAGAGAAGGATACACGTACCTAACTAATGAATCAGATTTCGATGCTGCATTTGAAGAGATAAAAAGTCATATCAGATCCCAATATGCGAAAGCGATGGAGTATGTAGATTCTCAATCATCAGATTAATTTCCTCTTTCTTTTTCTACGATATTTAAGGAGTGTTCTTATTTTGCTCTCCATCAGGACTCCTGAAGGTTCATCGAGTATTATCTGTCAGATGATTGTATCCTCACTGGTTCACGACTTTAGGAATATGTTCATAGTAAATATGATCCATGCTTATTCCTGGTTTCAGGGTCTTCTTGGGGTGTCCATCATTACCAGTGGTTGCCTTGTATCAGTAATAATATCCAACCACTGTATTCAATAGATTATTTCAGTTATTATATCGCCTACACCTGAAATTTCCGACCGGTTGAACCAACGAACATGTATATGGAGTGCATTAACCAGAACCCATCAGGCTGTGTGCGGGATGATCTGAAAAAAGAGATTATGGAGAGGATTTGAGATAATAGATGTAATGAGTTTTATCCCATTCTTATGTAACGATAAAACAGGAATACACGTTTTCCAAAAAATAAGTTATTCATTCTTCATGGTTCTGAAGTGATCGGTTTTTCCACTGATATCGTATCAAAACCGGAACTTTTTTTGGGAACGACTGGAGATCCCTCTTCATAGGTAATTACAATATCTGCTGAATCCCGGATAAAATCTATCTCAACAATTTCTACCTGGGTAATGGCAAGTCCGGTCCGATCTCTCAAATCTTCTATTAACCGTTCATGCTCATCAGCACGAATCAGATCAATCTTCTCATACTTGATCAGTTTCTTTTGATCATATCGAAATCCCCATTTTTGTTCAAGAATCCAGAGAACTCCGATGATCACGAAATCAGAGAGACATAACTTTACGATATCTCCGCTGTTATACAAGATTGAGTTCATAATTGGGAGGGCAACCATGACAAAAAGATAGGTCATCTCCCGAATTGGAACAGTATCTGTCCGGTACCTGAGAACAGAAAACAAGGCAAAGAGACCAAAACCAACTCCTATTGAAAGTTCGACTGAGGTAAACAGTCCCATCACCAGGTAAATGACGGTTGAAAATGCAAGAAAGGTAAATATGTAATCCTGTGCCCGCTTAACTGGGTAAAAAATCCCTCGGGCAATGATCACCGTTGCAAGAAGATTGATAAGAATCCCGGCAAGGAATGAACTGTATGTTTCAATTACCATAGCACCTGACCTCCATTGGTGAGCTTGCTCAAGAACCGGAGAACAATCCGGAAGTTATTATGTTTTACCAAATCGCCATACAGAAGTGATATTCCTATGCAATATTTAGAAAATCCCTTTGGCCTGAGCCGCATTGAATTCAAACACTCAAAAGCCGGTGAACAGGTGTGATCGGAACTTCGTTTGATCTCAGCGATAACAATATCCGAAAGCAGAATGTTCATCGATTCTGAATGATAGGTCAGATCAATGTCAAGTGTGATTCGTTCCGGATGAACTGCAGAAACGAGCGTAATCCTTTGGTACTCATTGATTAAGACAGGTTTATACTGTGAATAATCTAAGGGAAAACATGATGAGAGAAAGTCCCGGATATCTGATCCAAGCTGGGTCATGACCCCTCCTGTCTGAAGTCGGTGCTTGACTGTTCGTCCGGTGTTTTTCTTCTCCTTGACCTCAAGGAACGTAAGATCTGAACCGATATAGGATCGGGTTCTCACTTTGTACCGTGGTTTTCTCCCATTGTGATGAGCAAGGTATAACTGAAATTCTGGAGAGTCATAATAAGTCGTTGAATACGTTTGGACCTTCTTGCCATCCACTTCAAAGACCCGGTACGTATCAGGGAGGTTTGAGAGGAGATGAAGAGCCTGCTTAGTTGTGAGCAGGTATTTTGATTCTTTGCGGTTTTGGAGGTTCGCATGATCCATTTCTGAAATGCCAATCGGCTGGAACCTTGATAGGATTGAACTCAAAGAGAGCTTATCAAGAGTGGGATATGAAGGCTCCATTTTATGCCTCCCATTCAGACGTAAAGTCACGAATATAATATAGAATATTTTGTTTTTTCATTCATATCTGTCCTTAATTCCTAAATGAAACAATTAATGAGTTTAAATTGTCGATTGTGTAATTTTTGGGAAATAATCTCATTTTCCTTTCATGAACAAGAAGACGAATACTTCTTTGATGAGATATAATCCATGAGACAATCATTGATTATCCGGATGTATTGTTAAATATTTTACAACCGATGAGTAGGATATCCGAAAAAAATAACTGTAATTTACGTTATTCATTCCATTTTTGATAATAAAGATAATGCATTCAATTCCCCTTCTGTCGGTTTTTCGGGGTTTTGTCTTCGATAAATCCTTCTCAGAGAAAGAGGAAAAACAGGTTAATTTTTCTCAGGAGCATACGTGTTGAACATCTCATCCCCTACACATTCCCTGGCATATTTGCACCACTGCACACAGGATACAATATCATTGAATATCTCAAGATTACAGCCTGGACAGGTTGCTTTCATATCATCGGAGAAAATTTCAACTTCTTCACCACAGCGAGGACAGATTTTTATCTCCAGGGTTGGTGATTTCAGATTGGATACACCCGGACATGTATGTATCATACCAGAGATCTGACGGTGATTTTTATAGCCTTTGCGTCGTTGAAAAAAACATCCTGAATTTTTCACAAAATCTTTGTGAGAGAGAAATTGTTTGGAAACCAGGAACATCCTTTACACTATACAGGACACGCAATTATTTTTGATGATTTCCAAAATAATCGCCTTAACCTATAAATTCATTAAAATCCTAAACGATTTACGAGAATCTGATCACCATGACAAACAGAAATCTTCGTATTATAATTATGGCTATTTCAAAGATATTCATACAACACTGAAAAATGGGAATAATAATCAAAAACCAGGAAATCACCAGGCATACCTGCACATCGGTCTGAACCATGGAACCCATCACTCATCTAAAAGAAGAGATCCAGATTCTCTGTGCCGGGTTTTCTTCGCATTTCATCGAACGTGACGAGGAAATACGTGGTGCCATCCTTGCAATCCTCTCAAATGAAAACATCCTCTATCTCGGTCCTCCTGGAACTGCGAAAACATATCTTGCTCAGAACATTTGTAATTCTATCAAAGGGGCAGAATTTTTTTCCTATCTCCTGACTAGGTTTACCACTCCGGAAGAGATTTTCGGCCCACTGTCACTTCAATCCCTTGAACGTGATGAATTCAGGAGAAAGACCGAGGGATGCCTGCCTTCCTCTCATATCGCTTTTCTTGACGAGATCTTTAAGGCGAACAGTTCTATCCTCAACAGCCTGCTCACCATCTTAAACGAGCGACGGTTTCATAACGGAACTGACATTATCAATACGCCTCTTCTGACAGTATTCGGGGCATCAAATGAACTCCCTGAAGAAGATGAAAACCTTGAGGCACTTTATGACCGATTTCTCTTCAGGTATGATGTCCGGTACATTCAGAGTCCGGATAATGTGAGAACACTGCTCTTTTGTACTGACACTTCATTTATTCCCCCGGTAACTCTCACTACGGATAAGGTAGCCCAGATCCGGAATCAGGCGAGGTCTGTTTCCATCCCCGAAGAAGTGCAGAATAGTATCCTCTCCTTAAAACGGCAGCTCGAACATCAGGATGGAGAAGATGATGAAAATGTTCGGGTGTCTGATCGGCGGTGGAAGAAGATAACCGGAGTGCTCAAGGTTGCAGCAGCCGCAAATGGGACTAAAACAGTTGACAGGACCATGCTCCTCCTATTGCAGCATCTCCTCTGGGACCTGCCAGAACAGAAAGATCGGATTCGGTCCATCATAATCGAACATATGGTCACTGGAGGAACGGATACGAAAAGGCTTGAGGTGGGAATCCGACAGGTGCATCGGATGCTTACCCAGGAGGATGGGATCCACGAAAATGCCCGGTTACCAGTTCCTGTCTTCGCTCATGACAGTGACGGGAACAAGCAGAAGATTATCTCATTTGGAGAACTGATCGCGGCTTCAAAAGAGAAAAAATATTATTATTTTTCGATTGAGACCTCATTTTCAACCGGGTACCCGTTCTCTCAAATAATGGGAATATTAGAGAGTGAGTACCAGTTTTCGCCCAAAAGATATCAGGCTTCAGAAATCCGGGAGATCTGTGAGGCAGAGTATGCCAATCTCATGGAGGAATATCAGAAATTTGTAAACACTGTCAGAGACGATAGTAATCTACTGAAACAAAACCTTGAAGCAAATATCTGGCTCACATGCTCTGATATTGATGAAGTGCTATCTGTTCGGCAGAATTACCTTGCCTGGTTGCCTCTCCTTGAAGAGAATATGAATGCCCTTTCTGTTGCTATCCGGTCCTGAATTCCAGTGACTAATACCATGAACCCCTTTCTTTCCGGCCCAGAACCTTTGTATCCCAACTCACCTATTGGAAGAAACCTTGTCCGTGATATTGCCATTATGCCCCGTCGAATTTCCTACAATATTCGTGAGGAACTTGTATCAATTATGGTTCTGGAGCTTATGGAAGGGATACATTGCACAATTCGTGATTCGCATAAGTTCAGGGAGCGGTATGGGATCTTCTACCAGATTCTTATCCACCTTCGTTATTCTCCATTGTGGCATGAAATACAGGACCTGGCCGGAGATTCTCCGGAGACTGCAGCTCCTGCAGCCCGTTTTTTCATTACCAAGATACTTGACATTCTTGATAGGGCTTATGTTCCTGGAACGGAGCTTTATGCAGATATTGATGAAGAGATACAGGCATTTCTTGTTGCTCTGGAGCATTCAGGTGATGAAACGGTACAGGATAAACCAGATACCATGACCACTGATCTGTCATCTCTTCTTCATGAACTTACAGAACTCCTCTCCAGACTGACAACCGATGACCTTGGTTATCCACCAGTGCTGAATGAGTTCTGTAGGGATTGCATGACTGCCATTGAACATTGTAAGGATGGAGAAGAGCAGAAAGAACACCAATCAGCCCCTGAATCGAATACCCTTGAAAATCTACTTGATGAGTTTGAACAGGCGGTTCATGATCTTGAAAAGATAGCAGATTCTGAAAAGGACGATTCAGGTGGAACAAAAACCAGTGTACCGCAGAACGGACCTGGAGGGCATGGAGAAGGAACTATCCAGGTAGATAATCTCTCACGGATTGCATCTCTTATCCATAAGATTTTGGATCATTTCCAGGGACAGAACATGCAATTGACTGAATTGCATGGGATACAGCCTGAGTTTTGGAAGTCTGGAGAAGAGTCCAGAAGACTCCAGTCCATTCTTCAAAAGACTGTCATTGATCCTGCCAGTTCTCTCATTCAATCTCTGGATCCTCACCGGAGAGCGATACGGTTTCTTGCTGAAGTCCAACCAGGGACTGACTGGGGGCTGGATATGACTTCAGAAAAGATAGCAGTGATTGAGAAACTGGAGCTGTTTGCGAGGTATGCGGAGAAGAATCAGGAGCTAAAACGAATTATACGGCAGATCGGGAGAATGAGATATGACATTGGTGTTCTTTCTCATGGTATCTCTCCGATGAGTAGATCAGAGATGTACTCTATCACCCGATCCAGGGATATCGCCCGTCTTCTCCCAATTGAAATGGTGAAAATATCACATCCAAAATTAAAATTAAAATTCTTTGCTGATTTTTCCGAGGGAAAACTACTTACCTATAATCTTAAGGGCCCAGGGCAGGCAGGTGGCAGACCAAAGAAGAAAATGGGGCCGGTTGTTGCCCTTGTGGATACATCCGGGTCAATGAACGGATTTCCAGAAACGATTGCCAAGTCGATTATATTTGCACTTGCAACCCGGATGGTGCGAGAGAAACGGGATGTAAAGGTGATTCTTTTCTCCGGTCCGGGTGATACGAGTGAGATTGAATTGTCACCGGAGAGGAAGATGACTGACGAGTTTCTGTTATTTCTTCAGAGATCATTTGGAGGAGGGACTGATTTTATGACCGCCCTCTATTCAGGTCTTGAATCGCTCCACCAGCCAGCTTTTCGGGGTGCTGACCTGCTTTTCCTGACTGATGGTGTCTCTGAGATCTCGGGCAGGGGAGTAATCACCGAGTGGAAACGGGTGAAGAAAGAGCAGGATGCTCGAATTTTTTCGTTTATTATCGGTGGAGATGATGTAGGAGGACTTTCATCGATTTCAGATTATGTTTACTTTATAGAGGAGGATCCAGAGAGGATGCTCCGGATTATCCCGTCTCCTGATAATCCAGCATTGTGACTTTTGTGACCGGAGAAAAAACAGGCTGATCGGAGAAGACCGGAGAAAATTTTTCTCCACCACTTTTCTCTTCAGATTCGCAAACCGGGTCCAAAATGGCTTTGGTATCCACTTTTTCACCGGACCGGAGAAAACCGCCGGGGGGAGAGAGGAGTACATATTGGGCTATGTGTGCACTCTGTACCCAGATTTTCTCTCCGGTCATTCTCTAAGTAATTATTAATCAGATTATTCTAAGAATACTCTTTATTCTGCTCTTCTCTGGGTGGAGAAAAATTTTTTCCAGGGGGCCGCTGACATTCTCCGGTCTCTCCGGTAACTAGTTTTGATTTCCCTGTTTCAGAGTCTGATGGAACATCACCATGATCGGTTTTCTTCGGACTATGTACTGTCTCCATCTTCATCCCGATCATTATTGTCATTTCTGTTATCATCCACGGATAACCCCTATTTTTCAAAAGATCCAAAAAAAGAGTTAAGTCTTAAGAAACTTTCTCGAACACTTCTTTCCCCTCCAGGCAGAGCGGACAGAGCCAGTCATCAGGGAGATCTTCAAACGCAGTTCCGGGTGGAATTTGATTTTTTTCATCACCCTTTGCGGGATCATACACATATCCACAAACAGTGCATTCATATGAATCCATTTGCATCATTCCTTCGAATCCAATCTTATTAAATTAATCACAAGGAACCGGTATAAACATCTGCTATCTAGGATCTATTCAGGCAGGAACCATCCGTTTCATGTCTTCTTCTACAGTGCTGTTCTTGCCGATGTTGAAATTATCAACCAGAACCTTCAGCACTCCGGGGGAAACAAATCCAGGGAGTTTCGGCCCAAGAGTGATATTTTTTACCCCGAGCGAGAGCAGAGCATACAGCACAAGACAGGCCTTCTGCTCATACCAGGCAATATTGTATGAGATAGGAAGTTCATTGATATCAACACCGAATGCTTTGGCGAGTGCCTGTGCAATAACTACGAGTGAATAACAGTCATTGCACTGACCTGCATCTATCACCCGGGGGATGCCTCCGATAGTTCCAAGATCCAGGAAATTGTACCTGAACTTGGCACAACCAGCGGTCAGGATCACGGTATCTTTTGGAAGAGCTAATGCAAAATCCGTGTAGTATTGGCGCTCAGCCCGACGTCCGTCACATCCGGCCATAACAATAAATCTCTTGATATCTCCGTTCTTTACCGCTTCAACAACGGTACCTGCCAGTGCAAGAACCGCTTCATGAGCACAGCCAGTGATAAGATCACGACCATTTGTCCCTGGATCCGAGGGGGGCTGACAGGTTTTTGCATGCTCAATGACCTTTGAGAAGTCCTTAGTTCCATCTGTTGATTTCGCAATATGCTTAACTCCAGGATATCCTGCTGGTCCGGTGGTATAGATCTTGTCCTTGTATTGATCCTTGGGTGGCACGATACAATTCGTAGTGACGACAATAGGACCGTTGAACTTCTCAAACTCCTCTTTCTGGTGCCACCAGGAAGATCCGTAGTTCCCAACAAGGTGAGAACACTTCTTCAGGTTTGGGTAAGCATTTGCGGGTAACATTTCTCCATGAGTGTAGATATCAACACCACTATCTTTGGACTGCTCCAGGAGCTGTTCCAGGTCACGAAGGTCATGACCTGTGATGAGAATACCTGGTTTCGTACCTGCCGTGGTTTTTACCGAAGTAATCTCAGGATTCCCATACGTTTTAGAATTTGCAGAATCGAGCAGTGCAAGCACTTTTACCCCCACTGAACCACACTCAAGAACAAGGGCGGTCATCTGATCAGCCGGCAGATCACGAAGAGTCGAATCCAGTCCTTTCTGCATAAAATTCGTAATTTCCTCATCCATGTATCCGAGTATCTCGGCATGATGATAGTAGGCGGCAAGTCCTTTCAAACCAAAGATCAACATTGCTTGAAGGGAATGAACATCATCATCGACATGGGCGAGGTCAGCGATTTCTTTCGCTTTGGCTTGGATATCAGCATCACTCTTTGGTGTCCAGGTACAGGCATCTGGTTCGCTGTCTCCTGATTTCGGTATGGCATCCCTAATGATAACTGCTTGATTGATTAATTCCTTAAATCTCTGGTCGTCGAAGTTAGTATTCGTCAGGGTTGCGAACAGAGCCTCGGTGATAAAAGATCCAGCATCTTTGTTACCCTCTCCCTTTACAATTGCAGGTATGTTTCTCGCTGATATCCCTTTGCATAGATAAATAAGCACATCCTGGAAACCTGCGGTGTGATCCTCTTTTCCACAAACGCCTTTCGCAGTACATCCGGTTCCCCGGGCGGTTTCTTCACATTGATAACAAAACATGGATTATCTCCTTCAGTATGGATATGATACAAGATATCCTTTGCATATTAAATTATTAATAATAGAGAGTATCAGAAAATATACTGTGCAAGAGATCTGCACTGTCAATATGACAGTGAAATACCTGACCCGGAAATGGACCTTCCTTATAATCCTGGAGTTGTACAAGGGAGATAAGTATACCCGCCGGTTTTCTGAGCTGAAAGATGCATTAGAAGAGATAACTCCGAAGATCCTTTCAGAGAGGTTAAAAGAACTTGAAGAGGAAGGAATTATTTTAAAAAAGGTTGATGCGACCTCATTTCCGGTAAGATGCGACTATACGCTCACCGAAAGTGGTCTTGACCTGGTTGAGATTATCCGGGGGATTAAGAAATGGGCTTTGAAATGGAAGATCGACAATATTCCCTGTGGGGAGCAGGATTGTAAAAACTGTGTACTCTGATACTACCTATGAGAAACAACAATATTAATCAGGATTTAATGAAAAACACCCCTCTGATTGTCATACTCAAAAACCGAATCTGACAAAAGAAAGGTCAAGGTTTTTCAAAGAGGATAGTATAATTAAATCTGCTTCCATCCCACACCTTTTCCACAAATCCAGTTTCATTGGCAAGCTCTCGAACCGCCTTTACTCTCTGGAAGTGTGGATCCCGAATTGTCTCCTCAATAAGTAATAGTCCACCGGATTTCAACGCCCCATAAATCTCTTTCATTGCTCTTTTACGGTCAGGAATCTCACCAAGAACAGTGATCATAACAATACGGTCATACCTCTCCGACTCAAGTTTTCCTTCTCCAATACCCCCCTGTAGATACATGATGTTTCCGTCTCCGTCTTTATCTGCCCTTTTTTTCACCTCTTCAAGCATACCTTCCTGTATATCCATCGCAGTGACTGTCCCGAAAGGACCGATGAGTTTTGCCATGGGAATAGACAACCTGCCAGGACCACACCCAGCATCAAGAACCTGCATACCGGAAGAGAGATTCAGATGTTTGAGGGTCTTTTTTGTCCGGCCACTCATCCATGAAAACGGAGGATCCAACATCCATTTCATCCACACCGGACAAGGGAGTGACCGGCGCTGTGATGCAAACCTCCATCCGAGAGAGAGGATAACTATAACCAAAAAGAGAATGCCAATGAAAATTAAAAGATCCATTTTCTGATGTATTCTGCATGAGACATAAATAAACCACATCTTCTTGTCTCGTGTGTATGTCCTCCTCCCGGATTTGTAGAAAAAAGAGGGCAATCACAAATTTTGAGATAACAAATGGAATATATAGGCTGGATTTCGCATCAAAGTTATAAGAGGAACTCTTTTTAAAAGGAACTCACATAATCCAGAATATGGTTTTTGCATATGGGCCGAGATCGAGGATCTTTCTATCTCTATGTGCTGGGATACTTCTCATATCACTCACTGGTTTTGCAGATATGCAATCAGAACCGTTACCTTCAAACGATTCTCCATATAATCTGGTTTTTTACACTGAACCTCTCCCCCCATATAATTATGAAGAAAATGGGACGATAAAAGGGCTTTCTATCGATCTCCTTACAGCAATTATACAAAAATCAGGATATGTAGTACCTGCTGATCATATCCAGATCGTTCCCTGGGAAACTGCATTGGAGAATGCTCTCACACAGAACAATTCCGTTGTTTTTTCAACCGGAAGAACCCCTGAACGAGAAGGATTATTTCAGTGGGTCGGACCCATATCAATAGAGCGTGATGTTCTTTTTGCTCACCCAAAGGCTAACCTATCCATAGAGAAACCTGCTGATCTTAAAGAATTCCGCATCGGTGTTACACCCGGCCATGCCGGAACAGAGATGCTTCTGAATGCTGGTGTGAACAAAGAGCAGATTGTTACCGAAGCAAATATTTCTAAACTTATCCGGATGCTTGAGTCTGGTGAGATTGATCTCTGGTGTTATCCAGAACTTACCGGAAGATATTACGCCGAGCAGGTAACCGGTAATTATTATGCATTCAATGTAGTATATCCACTTGAAGAGATGGGCATCTATTATGCCTTTCATCGTGATGTATCAAATGCTACCGTTCATGCATTTCAGCAGGCACTTGATGAGTTGAAAACAGATAAAGATGAAACAGGAGTCAGTGAGTACGAGCGGATTCTTGGCAGGTATAATCCTGCAACTGGTCTGTCACACCTGACATATCTGACAGAGGAATGGGCACCATATAATTATGAGAAAGATGGTGTCCCTGCAGGGATTTCAATAGATATTCTTGAAAAAGTGTTTGAATCATTACATGTTAACAAAACACGTGAGGATGTGCATTTTGTTCCGCTCTCAGAGGGATTCAAAAAGATGCAGACTGAAAACGGGACCGTCCTCTTTTCTATAGTGCGATCTCCAGAGCGGGAAGCACTGTACCAGTGGGCAGGCCCATTTACGAAAGGTCGGTTTGTTCTCTATGCCTCTTCATCCAGGAATATTACCCTTTCTTCAACAGAAGATTTGAATAACTATACCATCGGAACGGTGCAGGGAACCATAGAAAATACCCTCCTTACCAATATCGGGGTATTATCCAATCATATTACGAGCGGACTTCATCCTCATGATCTTATCCGGATGCTTGAAGAAGGAACCGTTGATATCTGGGCTACCGGAGATAGTACCGGAAGATACGAAATGGTGAAAAACGGCATAAACCCTGACAAGTATGAGATTGTATATACATTACAAGAGGATGATTTTTATTTTTATTTTCACTCGTGATGTTCCCGAATCGCTCATTCAATCATTTAACCAGACCCTCATGATGGTAGTGAATGAGAAAGAGAAGGCAGGAGTAAGTACATAAAAAAGGCTTTTCTCCCCTCTTTTTATAGGTACACGGCACTTTATCAGGTATCGAACAGGTGATATTTACCAGCATGTCAGATGACACTACAAAAGAGAAAATTTCTGTATCATCTTATGTTGAGCGGTTGTTGCATTATACTCCCGGCCTTCAACATTTATCCACCTACCAGCGTGAATGGTTTAGAAGTGACCTAGTTGCAGGAGCAGTAGTATTCGCAGTCCTTATTCCTTCGAACCTGGCGTACGGAGAATTAGCAGGATTTACGCCGGTTGTAGGTCTGTATGCAGGATTTGTTGCCATGCTTGCATATGCCCTCTTCAGCAGTTCACGTCAGATCATCATCGGACCTGAATCCACGACTGCAATCCTACTTGCAACCACCGTAGCGCCTCTTGCCATGGGAGATTCTGCACGATATGCAGTACTTGCAGGTGCTCTCGCCCTATTCGTCGGGCTTATCTGTCTGTTGGCCGGCCGGTTCAGACTGGGTTTTGTATCTGATTTCTTTTCAAAGCCAATCCTTACCGGATATATCACCGGAACGTCCATTGTAGTCATAATCAGTCAGCTCGGAAAGATGTTTGGAATAAGTCTCTCGAGCGTGGAGATCTCTGACAAATTCTTTGAACTTATTAGCAAACTGGACCAGACACACATGCTGACCCTGGCGTTTGGCATCATCACCCTGATCATCCTTTTCTGCATCCGGATTTTTGCACCCCGTCTTCCCGGACCCCTGATTGTTGTTGTCGGTGCAATTATTGTGTCCACGGTGTTTCATCTTGAAGAGTTCGGCATTGCGATCGTTGGGGATATCGCCAGCGGACTCCCTGAAATGCATGTTCCGCTCATCAGTTTTTCTGATTTTCAGGTTCTGATTCCTGCTGCAATCGCAATCTCGGTGATCATGTTTACTGATGGGACACTGACCGGCCGGGTATTTGCGAAAAAGAATCACTATAAACTCGATTCTAACAAGGAACTTATCGCCTTCGGAGCAGCGAATATTTGTACCGGATTTTTTCAGGGATTTCCTGTCGGGGCCAGTCAGACAAAGACTGCTGTTAATGACAGTGCCGGAGGGAAAAGCCAGCTATCAAGCATCATTGCGGCAGGACTGGTCATTCTCTTTCTTATCTTCTTTACTTCGGTCCTGAGCAATCTCCCCCTGGTCGCCCTTGGTGCCATTGTGATCGTCGCCGGATACAGCCTGATTGACATCGGGGAATTCAGATCCATCTATCAGGCCAGGCGGAGTGAGTTTGTTCTGGCAATTCTTACCCTGGTTGGCGTTCTGGTCTTCGGCTTGATTGAAGGAGTTGCCCTCGCCGTCGGTTTCTCTCTGCTCGAATTTATCAGGCGGATTTATCGCCCGCACAGTTCGATTCTTGGTATTCATGAAGGGAAAGATGGATTTCATGGAGTTTCTTCTGAAGGAGAGAAATTCTTCTTCCCCGGATTGGTTGTTTATAAATTTGATGCTCCGCTTTTCTTTGCGAATGCATCATATTTTTCTTCAGATCTCTCATCCGTTCTTTCTACATCTGAAGAACCGGTCAGATACCTGCTCCTTGATGCAGAAGCGATTACGGATCTCGATTCATCGGCATCAGATATGCTCCGGGAGCTGGTCGAAGAACTTCATGAAAAGAAGATTATTGTAGGTATTACCGGAGCAGGGTGTATGCTTATCGAGATGATGCACAAGACCGGAATAGAAGAGATTGTTGGATTAGAGAATATCTTTCCCACGATCCGGTCTGGGATTATTGCCTTTGGAGAACGGTATCTCGAGGATCAGGAATCCTGAACTGAATGGCGGGAAGGGGATAAAATGTAATCTGTCCTGATTCCCGCCGCTGGATTATTCCAGTGATACCTGTAAATACTATTCATCATTCGGTTCAGGTTTCTGTCTTTTCAGGTAATCGGCAATTATTACAGAGAATGCAACCAATCCAAGAGCATTCCTGTATCATGGGGATTGTGACATTACTAATAATGAATGAATCACCCAGATATACATCAGCATAGATGTCCCTGGTAATGAGAATGTTATTCATCCGTTTCAATCTCCGAGATGTACGCTATTGCCCCATGAATGGTGCGAAGTCGTGAATCATCCATAAGATGCCGCATGTCCAGAAACTCCCCGTTATTCATGAGATGCCGTATCTTCGATCCGATATCAGGTTCGGGAGAGAGCAGGGATTTTTTAAAAACCACTCCATGAGTATGCAGTGATATCTCCGAAAGCCCTCTGTTTGCCGGATGGATATATGATAGAGCAGAGAGTTGTTCAGGCTGAAATTCTGACAGATCATGGGTGAGGTCTATGCCGATCCCAAAAGCGATGATGCTCTCTCCTGCATACTCAAATGATTCAGACACTTCAATCCATTCATTCACATTGCCGGGGTCCATGATTGAACCCCCGTTCATAGGGGCTCTCTCTCGAACCGGTGGATGAGTGATCCCTGAGCTTCTGATACCTCCCGACTCTCCAATAAGTGCAATCGCGATTATTCCTGAATAATCCGGCCTCATCTCCCTGGCATGGTCAAAGATCCTCTTATAGACCTGACTAAGGGAGATTCCATCTGGTGTGTCTGATGTAAGTGTCAGAGTTTCCTGGAAATGGCCCCTGAGTGCGGCATTAAACCCAGTATAAATCCTGACTTCCCCGGTATCGGTAATAGGAATAAAAAAATCCGGGGTTTTATTCCCATCGGTCGGGAGCCAGACAATGGATCCCTGCAAGGTTATCATCTCACCGAGCAATTCTCGTGCCATTTCGGGACTTTCAGCCATGGCACCAAGTCCAATGGAGTATTCACAATCCGAAAACCGAACCAGTCGTACCTTGTCCGGACTGATTTGTGCATACAAAACCCGTGAAAGACTTCCAGTCAGGTGAAGGGTAGCTTTTTCAGTGCAAACGGTCTGGATCTCAATACTCCCTCCATCTATGGTATACTGTACAGTATCAGGATCATGCTGTTTTTCTGCACAGACATCATGAATGATTGAAAGAACCGTGCGGGTATCAGGTTCTGTCTGGAATATTTTATACATCCCGGCCATCTGGAGGACATTCATGATAAAGGGAGATACATTGCTGAGGAAGACCTTTCCGTCCCTTGGTGCGACCTGTTTTCGTGCCATCACCATCACCCGGAGGCCGGCACTACTAAGGTATGGAACATCAGTGAGATCAAACAAGACAAACCGGATGGTATCCGTCATGCCTGCCGCCAGTGCATCCTGTAACAGTCCTGATCCATGACCGTCCAACCTGCCTTTCGGTGCTAATATAAGGGTATGTTCAATGATCGTGGTCCTGATATCCATCTCATCAGGGGGTTGGCATATAAGCTGATAAAGCTATGAGGGGGGACTATGGGAAAAAAAGAGAATAGGATATCACACGTGGATAGGTGCCTGGATTCCTGATTGCGTCCCACCAGGCTCTTTTACTGGGACATGTACATGTTTGCCATCCCACTCAGAGAACTGGTGCAGGCATACGGTCAGGTCTCGGGTGAAGGCAAAATACCCAATCTGGGTGCTCCGGCAGAGTTTCATAGCCATATCCATGAGGCCACGGGGATCAGGGCGAGCCTCTCCAAGCCAGATATGGAAGATATTACCACCGTCCACAATCGGAAAGAAGACATGTTCTATCTCTGCACGGCGTGCAAGGGTGATGTCTGCACCAGGAGCGACATGGGTGCCGTTCGTATAGTAGATCGGAAGGTCACGAGTATCGCCAAGACGGGATAAAGCAACTTCAAGATTACCCTTGATAACCTGCTTTGCCCCTTCGTGAAACTCCCTGCGGAGGAGATCAGCAACGGCAAATCGCTGACCGGTTGTTTCTGCAGGAGTCCGTGCAAGGGCGATAGTCATCCCGTGCTTTCTGGTAAGCTCCTGGCTGTAGAGTTCCATCTCGGTCATTGCTAGAACCCCGAGGCGGAACGCGTCATCTGACTCATGGAGTTGATGACCGGTGAAGTGCTGGACCAGTTCATTCAGGCCGACAATTCCTATGGTATAGACAAGCCCGTCAAAGTCAACCGCCATAGCACCTCGCTCACTGGTCTTCGGATCACGTGGTCGCTGCATGGCAAAAGGCATCCGGTTACTCTTTTTGATATGTTCCATCCACCGGAGTTTTATCTTAAAAACCTCAACGGCGGTATCCATCATAGACCGAAGTTCAGCAAAGAGCCGCTCCTCATCGCCATGTGCCTTGTAGGAGGCCCGGGGACAGTTGAGTGAGACGACACCCCAGGATCCCATGGAAAAGTGCATCCCATCCTCGAAATAGAGTTTTTTATCAAAGTCCGCGTCCTGATCCGCCATAGTTGAGAACTGGTAAGCACAACACTGATAGCATGAAATCCCCTCCCCGGCACCACGATATGCCGGAAGCTGATTATCATAGTAGGGTGTCCCGAATTTTGAAGCAAGTTCGAAGGTCAGAAGATAGAGATCTTCATAGGTCGGGAGATCTGGGTGAGCCTTATTGAACTCTTCATCTTCATGCATGAAATCCGGTTCGATGCTAATCTCCGGTTTAGGGAAATTAAAGGGCTTCCCCCAGTAGTCTCCGACAAGCATGACCTCCATGAGTGCTTTAAAGAGCAGCCTGACTTCACGCTCACATGCTCCATACGTCTGGAGCGGGGCTTCTTTTCCATTCCAGACCTTTCCCTTATATACACAGGGCTTATCTTTCCACAACTTTGGAACCCCTGGAGAGAGTTGAACAGACGAGAAGACGAGTTGTCCACCACGGGCGACCATCATCTGGGTCATCTCGTAGACAAACATCTGCATCAGCTGTTTCATCTCTTCATAGGGCATATTTGCAAAGTATGGCGCCAGAAAGGTAAGGAAATTATAGTACCCCTGACCGCCGGCAAAGTTAGTCTGGGCACTTCCAAGTGCTTTTACTGCGTGAAGTACGGCAACCTCCGCCCGGTTTGCAGGCCCAGCAACCGATGCCTTGGTACCATTTCCGTCAGGCATGAGTCCATAATAGAAGAAATACCGGAGATCCCAATCCTGACAGAATGGTCTGGTTCCGAAATACTCAAGATCATGGATATGAATATCTCCGCACAGGTGCCGGTCAGCAAGGTGTGGAGGAAGTTGTAGGAGATACTGTTCCTTGCTAATCTTGTCTGCCTTCTTTTTATGGGATGTTTCTGCATTCTCCTGTAGGTTTGCATTATCCTTTGCTTCAAATCCCCTGCCGACATCTATCTGGTGAGCGTCATAAACAGGAGTCCCTACCCTCGTGCAGACATTCCGCCACTGAATCCTCCCCCGCTCGATCAGGATGATATTCATGATCTCCCTGATCAAGGGGCCGGACAAGGTGCGCAAGTTAAGTTTTTTGATACGATCTTCAACTTCCCTGGCTATTTCCTGTGCAGTTTCCTCGTCGGCTCCATCAAATCCATAAAAAATTTCAACGAGCCTTGTCTCTTTCAGGATCTGTTTTACTATCCGGTCCCGGTCCCACTCCAGGATATGCCCGTCACTGGTCCTGACCGGTGGCATTGACGGAATTGCTATGCCGTCAAGTGTAGTCTGGCGTGTAATCCCTGCCACCACATCACCTAGCAGAGCTGCAATATTTGATCTTCATTCACGGAATCGCCGCTAAAAAGTTCCTTAGAGGTCAGAAACTTTTTCCCGACCTGAAGGACAGGGGCCTCCTGGACAAAAACACCATTCACGCGGAGCTCAGTGAGTGCTTTTGCAGACGACATGTCTGCAACCGTGAAAGGAATCTGGTGAGATGTAAGAAAATCCTTGAGAATTTCACAACGCGGACAAAACTCAAGTGTATATACGATAAAGACCGCCCCCATAAATATCACATAATGGTATGTCTTTGCATATTGAATAAGGGTTTGAGATTATGAACTTCGGCATATAAGGATTCACATACTACAGAGGATAGCATGAGATCCAAACTCCCTTATCTCATAAGATAAAGACATAATATCGCAGAATGGTTCGTTTATTCGTTGCTATCGACCTTCCTGACGATATCAGTGATCAGTTCAGGGACGCTCAAAATACTCTGCGTTCATGTAGAGCCCGTCTTACGCTGGTTGAACAGGAGTCAATGCACATCACACTCAAATTTATTGGAGAGGTAAGTGGTTCTTCCCTCACATCCATCACCGACATACTGCAAACCATCGACGTGCCACCATTCTCGATGGATGTAGGATTAATTGGAACCAATAGTCAGCGGGCTCCCCGGGTGGTCTGGGCAGAGGTAAATGATTCAGGACAATGCCGGAATCTTGCCGAGAACATTGATACAGCTCTCTCCTCACTTGGATTTGATCCAGAGAAAAGAAAGTTCAGGGCACATATTACTATCGCACGAGTTCGTCAGTTCCACCAATCGCTCTTTGATGCTCTGGCAGAGATATCCACATCCTGCTACGGAACGATTCCAGTGAAAGAGTTCATTTTAAAAAAGAGTGAACTCACCCCTGACGGCCCAATATATACAGATATTCTCCGGGTACCTTTACAGGGGAATGCATGAGATTTTCTGATCTGGAGCAGTCAGTCCTGGCAGAGATCCGCCCAACCGGGGATGAGTTAGACCGGATGTACGCACTTGCTGACCGGCTTATTGCAGATATCCAAGCGTCAGGTAAGGCTGATGGGATGATGGTCGGATCTGTTGCCAGAAAGACCTGTGTGCATGGTGATCGCGACCTTGATGTGTTCATGCTTTTTGACCCTTCCCTCCCACGCGAGGATCTGGAACGAGAGGGATTGGCCCTTGCCTGGAACATTGCAAAGCAATATACTGATACTATCAGGGAGAAGTATGCTGAACATCCTTACCTGAACGCCACCATAGAGGGACTTGATGTGGATCTTGTTCCCTGCTACCAGGTACAAGAAGCAACTGGAATTCAAAGTGCAGTTGACCGGACACCATTTCATAACCGATACATCAAAGCCCGCATAGATCAGTACACCGATGATGTTCTGCTTTTAAAACAGTTTGTTAAAGCAGGAGGAGTGTACGGATCTGACCAGATGACCGAGGGATTTGCAGGATACCTGTGCGAACTTCTCATCCTTTATCATGGTGGATTTCATGACCTGCTCAAAGAAGCTACCCAGTGGAAACCAGGAAAGTTCATCGATATCGAACAGCATGCAGCAAAATGGTTTGAAGAACCACTTGTTGTCATTGATCCTGTTGATCCATGCAGGAATGTTTCTGCTTCAGTATCTGAAACAAAACTCCTTGAGTTCATTGAGCTCTGTCAGGGATATTTAAAATCGCCATCCAAGTGGTTTTTTTATCGCCCGCCAATATGTATCCTGACCGAAGAAGAGGTGAGTTCCTTGTTAAAAGGTCGGGAGTCAGCATTTATCGCAATGACTTTTAAAACTCCGCCGTTTATCGAAGACATTGTTGTTCCTCAGCTCAGAAAAAGTTTGCATACCCTGGTTGACCTACTCAAAAGGAATGAATTTGTAATTGCCCGGGCAGATACCTGGATGCTTGAAGACCGGAGCATGTTATTATTCGAGCTTCTTGTAGACACCCTTCCTGCTGTCAGGTATCATGCAGGACCGCCGGTTACTGCTCATGTAAATGCAGCCAAATTTATTGAAAAATATATTCACTCCGATATCATATTTGCCGGTCCATTCATCCGAGAAGGCAGATATGGAGTGGAAATGCCACGAAAATACAGGCGGGCACTTGATTTACTCTCCTCATCAGAAGTATTTGCAACGGCTCTTGGAAAACATGTAAAACATACCATGAAAGAAGAATATTTAGTATATTCAGGGATGGAATGCTGGCAACCAGGGTTTGAACCCTTTCTCAGTGAGTTTTTGCAAAAAAGTTCACCACTCGTGAGAATACGACGGGCAGAAGCAAGATCACATACCCCCAGGTTGGAAACTATTTAGGTACACAGGAGAAACTTCGCTACCATGACCGCTTCCCGTCCGGTTCATCTTTTCATAATTCTGGCTCTGATGCTCCTTGTAATGCCAGTTTTATCTTCACAATCTGATGATCTGATCTCTGACGGGAATGCCTTTTACAGTCAGGGTATGTACTCTGAAGCCATTGAAGCATTTGAACGGGCAATTGAACTTGATCCATCCAATGCAGCGCCATGGTACAATAAAGGAGTTTCTCTATATAAACTAGGTCAGGTGGATGAGGCAATCGCATCATACGAGGTGGCGATAGGTCTTGATCCCCGTAACTCTGATTATTGGTACAATAAAGGGAATGCTCTGTATAGCAAAAACCTGCTGAATGAAGCATATGCCGCATATGATGTTGCTATCCAGTTAGATCCATATGATGTTCAGGCCTGGATGGCAAAAGGAAATGTTCTCTCTGATCAGCAGCAGTATGAGGAAGCAATCCGGGCATATGATGCAGCAATTCAGATAGATCCTGATAATGAAGAGACCTGGTTTGCCAAAGGGAATGCTCATTATAACCAGGGGAACTTTCAGGAAGCAGTCTCTGCATATGAAATAGCCCTGCAAAAAGACAGTAAAGATAGTAAAGCATGGTATAACAAGGGAAACGCCCAGTATAATCTTGATAATCTACAGGATGCATTGAAAAGTTATGAGATGGCCCTTACATACAATCCAAAGGATGCAGTTGCATTTACCAACAAAGGGATGGCTCTGGCAGATCTTGAGAGATATGAGGACGCCATTGACGCGTATGAGGATGCATTAAGTATTGATCCGCAGGATTTGAAGGCATGGACATCACTCGGTCAGGTGTTTACGACACTCAAGCGGTATGAAGATGCAGTAAAAGCATTTCAGATGGCATTAAAGCTGAACAAAACCGACTCAACCGTCTGGAAAAGTATCGGGGATGTCCTGATGCTGGAAAAACGGTATGATGAGGCATTGGCAGCATATGAGCAGGCAATTGCGCTTAACCGGAATGATTTCAGTGCCTGGGTTGGTAAGGGGAATGCCCTTTACGGGTTGTCACGGAGTAAGGAAGGACTTGCAGTATTTGAGATAACCTGCACAATGAATCCGCAGTATGCACCAGCCTGGGTTGGTAAGGGGAATTGTCTTTCCGGCCTTGGAAGAATCCAGGAGGCTGACATTGCATATGAAGCAGCACTTCAGCTTGACCCTCGAAACAGCCAGGCACTTGCTGCAAAAAGTCGAAACCTGGTAACCCTTGGAGATCCGGAGACCGCCCTTACTTCACTGGAACTGGCTATAAGTGCAGATCCTACGAACATCGCACTTCAGGGGAGAATGGCCGAGATATATGAGAAACTGGGTCGGTACCAGGATGCCCTGGATGTGTGGGACTCTGAGGTACTCAACACATCTGATCCCGACCTGGTCCGGAAAGGGAAAGCAACAACCCTCGTGAGGGCCGGACGGGAATCTGAAGCTCTGGCATTGTACCATGACATTCTGGTAAAAAGACCAAATTCCGGGATGCTGTATGAGCAGTATGGTGACATCCTGGCTCTCACCGGGAACCGGGAAGGGGCAGAGGATGCCTACCGGAAAGCAATGGATATCCAGCCAAACCTTACCGGAATCCTTCTCAAGATTCAGGCACTTGAATCCATACAAAAGGAGACACCCCTGAGCATCATTCCGATTGCTGGGGCATTATGTCTCAGTACCGCGTTCTTTTTCAGGAGAAAGCAGCACTAAATCCTCATCTTTTGGGCACGAAAGATACCGGATAATAAAACGGTCCCATGAAGGAGTGATAAATGCACTCTCTCGATAATACTCATAAAAAACCGGATGAATAAGAACAGGTGAAAGAACCGCTATTCCATGAGCACCCGGTATGTGCTCATCATGCCGGGAAAAGAGAACGGTTTTATTTATGCCATCACGGACACCGGATGCAGATGCAGAGAGGTAATGCGTCTGTTTCTGGATATTATCTGCAAAAGAGTAGAGATCCATGGTTGCTTCTTCCAGTTCTCCGGTTCCGGTCAAACCAAATTGTTGTGTATTTTCAAGGGCGATCCTGATACTCAGGCATCCTTCGGTGGTTCCTGCAAGGGCATGCAGATCTTTCGCAAACTGATCCAATTGAGCAGTCAGAAAATCTGCCATCTTAGGATCTAAGAGAGCAATTGTTTTGCCTGGTCGGGGATTTTTCATATATTCTTCAGCAAGAGTAAAGGCATATTCTTCAACCGATGCATGAGGGTGACTTGAGATATATGAGATCCATTGTTCATATGGCCAGCCTTCTGCCGGTTCTGCCTCTTCACTCGCGATTATATATGAAGCGTACGGTGAAAGACCAGAAAGCACTTCAAGGCATCCCATGAGGCAGGAGTCAAACCCGATAAGATCAATATCCCATGGTCCTGTCCCAAAGCTTTCTGAGAGTTCACCAATGGTAAGACCATCCTCGTCATGGTTCTGGTCAAATAGCATCCCAGTGTATGCCTGTCCATGTCCGATAAAAATGAGAAAAGTCCGATTTGAAGGATAGTTTTCAGAAATATATGATAAAAACAGGGAAAGCATTTGTGGGTCTCCCATGTTAGCATCCGGATAATAAATCTGATATGCAGTGGTATTGCCAAGTTCACCATCCTCAAGGTCTATCCTGAGGTCGGTCAGGTTCGCTATCGTCATCCCATGCCATCCGGGTTTGTCTGCACCTCCATAAGCAGCGAGAATATCAATTGTTTCAGAGAGATTTTCAGCCCCCTTTACGACCTGCTTAAAATCATCGGTGATGAGCCCCAGCTCCTGCTCAAGAGTCCCGCCTGATGCATAGAGTGCGATGAGAATCGTACTATTTTGATCTGCTGCTGATGGAAATGCAACAAACGAAAAAAGTAAAAATAAATGGCATATGAAGAAGATGGCCTTTCTCCCTCCAATGCCTGAACTCCTGAATAAACTACCAGTTTTGTTCTTCAGGTTCGTCCACTGATGTGATATTTGTCTCACTCTCCGTAAGATTTACCTCTCCATTTTCAATCTGGAACAGTTTTATTCCTGCATAATCACCAGGTTTGTTCCCATACTCTGCATAGAGTGCCTGGGCATAAGTGCCATCAGGGAGGATGTCGTAGATAAGTTTTGTATCTTCAGTAATACCCAATGCACCAATCTCAACCCATTCTCCACCAGTTGTAGCAGTCTCATCGATCATCCAGGCATATGAATAAACCGTGTCATTGGGCTTTAATTCAAGATTTTGACGCGAAAACTGCACTACTCCATTCGGACGAAGGGTATACGGACAAGCAACGAGTTTGGTTTCTCCGGTTTGCAGATTCACATAGACATTCAGGACCGCAGAGGTATTGAGTGATCCTCGGATAAGATCAATTTCTGACGTGAACAGGAGTGAACCAGATGGGACAATGGAATCATAACTCATTCCTATCAGGGCATAATTATTGGTATCTTTCGCATCCTCCAGGTAAAACCATCGACCATCCCAATCAGGAAGAGTATATTCTCCATTCTCATCAGCTTCAAGGGGCTCATCTCCAAGAAGAATGAGATCATCTTCATCAACAGAGTAATACTCTGCATAAACTGATGCAGTATTTGAGGGATCATCTACAACAAAACTGGTTCCTGACGTGACGATCTCAGGTTTTTCTGTGTCCTGTCCGGATACTTCAAGAAGATTTAAAAAAAACGAATCCCATCCAGGAGCAATCCGTCCATCATCCCCAAGTTCCTCATAGATATCAGAGGTAATGCGGCTTGGGGACATGATAGAAATCCCTCCTGATTCAGGAACAAAGTCATCATTTCGGTGATACAAGACCGTTTCATCAATAAGTGCACCAACGGTGGATACCTCATCGGCAAGGTCAGGTGTCTGATTTCCGATGACCATCAGGAACGAACTCAGATCAACCGATGTCTCTCCGCCTTCACGGTTGTCAGCACCATACCTAGCTGGTACCTGGTATGCTTTCCCAACAATCCGGTATCCGTCCAGAGACTGTGTGTATGGCATCAGGTTGGTACCAAGGTTGTCCAACGCCTCAATCAGGGCCGGGATCTTCGTAAGGTCGATAACCGAAAGCGTTTTGCCAGTGTCATCAAGACGAGTCATGTAGGCGTCCACTATGATTCGACCCAGTTCCTCATACTCTATGTCAGGATTATCACCAAGGGCTTTGATCCAGGTTTCATACTCCCAGCCGGTCCCAGGTTCAGTCTCTTCTGATCCAATCATGAGTATCCCATATGGTTCCATGGCTTTGGCAACCTCAAGTGCCCCCATGAGACAGGCATCATACCCAATCAGGTCAAAAGTGCTGTTGGATGACTCAAGAGCCTCTGATATATCCGTAAGCGATAGCAGACCTTCGGTAACCTCATCTACACCAAATCCATCATATCCACTGCCATGATCCCAGAACACGAGAATCTTCCTATCAGCATGATAATTCTCTCCTGTCCATGAGAGAAAGTGTTCAAGGATTTTCCGATCGCTCATGTCAGCATCTGGATTATAATACAAGACATTCTCGGCATTACCGATTGTTCCGTCTGATGCATCATCCATCAGCTCTTTCACGGTAACATAGGTCACTCCTTCAAATCCAGGCGTTTTTGATCCCCCATACGCAAGGACAATCTGAAGATCCTCCTCACTGGTCTCCCCATACCCATCAAGGAGCTCCGCGATATTCATGGTCGCCGCCTGGTAATTGCTCTCCAGATCACCGGCTATCATGTATATTACCAGGAGGTTGTGTGACAGATCCTGTGTTCTGTCATCCTGTGCCTCCTCCCCCATACCCACCGGAATAATCCAGATGAACAGGAGAAGAATAAAAATGTGTGCTACTCTCATCTTCTTTTCCGTATGTTCCTTGGTTTTTCAAATCATATGAACATGGTTTATATTATCTCTGGATGAAACACCGCCATAGCAGCACCAATAAGTGGAGCATCCCCATGTAACAGGCTTAATTTGCAGTCTGGCAGGTCAAGGTACCGGTCAGTATACAAAAGAGCCTGATCAAGCAAGTCTGGATGACTTTGGATAACAGTTCCATCCAGTATGATACAGTCAGGATCATATGCTACTATCACTGCCGAGAGTCCCCTGCCATTTATCTGAGCAAGAGCATCGAGAAATCCACTATACACGGGATCAGTTATGGAGAGTTGGAGAATGTCAGAGGCAATTGTCATTGTACAGGGAAGATTATGAGCAATGCACCATTCCTTGAAAAAAACAGGAATTCCTCTTCCTGATGCAAATCCTTCCCAATGACCAGAAAGGCCACACGTACATGGAAATGTATAGGTAGAATTAACCGGGAAGTGTCCAATCTCTCCTGCATTTCCCCCCCGACCAGTGAGAACTTTTCCATGAGTAAATACCCCGCCTCCTATTCCGGTTGAGATGGTGATATAGACGACCGTATCATATCCACTGGCTCCTCCGGCACACACCTCACCGAGTACTGCTGCCCGGCAGTCATTCCGGAATATAACCGGAAGGTGTGTTTCCTCCATGAGAGGGACAACAATAGGGACAGTGTCAAAAGGGATGTTCGGAGGGTGATCCAGGATTCCGGCCCTGATATCGAGCGGCCCTGCAGCTGCAATTCCTAGACCTGCAAGAGGTATGTCACCTGCGATATCATGAATGGCCCGGGCAATAGAAAGTGGTATGTCACCAGCTGTTCCTGTGACCGGAGTTGGAAACCGCAACATCCGGATAATTTTTCCATCCTCCTGAACAAGTCCCACACGGGTATTGGTACCTCCGATATCTGCTGCTCCAGCTATTCGGTATTGCCTCTCCGTCATAATCTCCAGAGATGGTTTCTGCCTTTTCATGAAAAGAACCTAGTGGTATCAGGTGCCATGATAGTCAGTTCATGGAAGGGCAGCTAGCGTCACTTTTCACCGGGATTGTGGTGGTTTTCCTCATCGCAGTCCTTCTCCTTATCATTTTGTACCGTGTGAAGATCCCCTCGGTTGTGGCATTTTTAATAGCAGGACTGATAGCAGGTCCGGCAGGTCTAGGTCTTATCACCAATGAAGAGTCGATAAGTTTCTTTGCCGAACTGGGTGTAATATTTCTGCTCTTTACAATAGGACTTGAATTTTCGGTTTCCAGGATTCTCAAAAGCAGACGCTATGTCCTCATCGGCGGCCTTACCCAGGTAATCACAACGATAATTATCTGGACTGTGCTCATGCAGGTAACCGGGATGGATATTGCTCATGCTTTCTTCTGGGGTATGCTCATCTCACTTTCATCTACCGCCATTGTAATGAAAGTCCTGGCAGACCGAATGGAGGTAGACAGTCCCCATGGCAGGGCAACCCTTGGCATCCTCATCTTCCAGGATTTGATAGTCATCCCTATGGTCATGGTTACACCGGTTCTTGCCGGAACATCAGATCCAGATGTGTCACTTGCAAAACTGGTCATCGGAAGTGTTGTCATTGTGTCGGTGGTCTACATTGCATCACGATATGTCGTTCCTGCCCTGCTTCTCCATGCTGCCAGACTTAAAAACCGTGAGATGTTCCTCTTTATTGTAATGGGAACCTGTCTCATGGTTGCATATCTGACCAGTGAATTTGGTCTTTCAATGGCACTTGGTGCTTTTCTTGCTGGTATCATCATTTCTGAGTCAGAATATAGCACCCACGCCATGTCCAGTATTCTTCCATTCAGGGATCTGTTTACCAGTTTTTTCTTCATCTCCATCGGGATGATATTTAACGTGAATTATTTCCTGAATAATCCCCTTGTTATTGCTGAACTTGTCCTCCTGGTCATTGGAGTAAAATATGCAGCAGGGACAATTGCAGCACTTCTTGCAGGACTCGCCCCTCGGGCCAGTGTGATGACAGGTATTTCTCTAGCCCAGGTTGGAGAGTTCTCTTTTGTTTTAGCAACAACAGGAACATCACTTGGTTTTTTTGTTCAGGACCAGTTTCAACTGTTCCTTGATGTGTCAGTGGTAACTATGGGAGTAGCACCCATTCTGATGGGCCTGTCTGGCAGGATTGCTGCACCCCTCTCTTCACCCCTTTGCAGGATTATGCCAAATCGGGAACAAAGCCCAGATATCCAAGGACAGGGGCCTGAGGATCATATCATCATCGTCGGGTATGGTCTGAACGGGAAAAACGTTGCACGCTCAGCTGACATTGCCGGGGTTCCGTACCGTATTATCGAGATGAATCCTGATACGGTCAGGGAAGAGAAAGCAAAAGGAAAACCGATAATGTTTGGTGATGCTGCCCAGGGAGAAGTCCTAAAAAAAGCTGGTATTTCGAAAGCACGTGTCCTGGTTATTGTCGTCAATGATCCGTTTGGAACACAGCAGGTAGTACAAACCGCCAGAATGCTAAATCCGGGTATTCATATCATCGTCAGAACCAGGTACATGGGAGAAGTCAAGACCCTCATGGAACTTGGTGCTGATGAGGTGATTCCTGAAGAATTTGAGACAGCTGTTGAGATTTTTACCCGCATTTTATATACATATCTCATTCCGACAACAGAGATAGAGCGTTTGGTACGTGAAATCCGGGCAGGTGGATATCAGATGCTCCGGAGTATCAATACCCCTGCTTATACATTTGATGATCTCCGGGTTTTAGTTCCTGACATTGAAATACGGACCATCCGGATTTCTGATGGCTCACCATACACCAAAAAAATGTTGAAAGAGACTATGATACGGAGTAATTTCCAGGTTTCAATTGTTGCCATCCGAAGGGGTCAGCAAATGACCGTCAGTCCAGGTGGAGAAGAGATACTCAATAGTGGTGACCTGGTGATGGTCCTGGGCAGACCGGATGATATCACCAAAGCCTTCTTTTCATAAGTGATTTTTTTTGTTATTCTGAATCAATAAAATTTATCGCCTGTCGGTATGCCTGTGCCCCTGAAAACCTGCGCATCTCCTGCAGATCATCAGAGATGATAATCGTCGGACGGGCATTGTCCATGACAAAGGTCAAGAGACAATCACGGTATTCACCAATTGACACTCCTTCAGCAAGCGATGATGCCGGGGTGAAAGCAAGAATTTCCCTGGCTTCATCATTTGGATATTCCTGAAAAAAGTAAAAAAACACCTGCCAGGCATTCAGCAGATCAGATGTCAGGATAGCATCCCGGAAACGAGGCTCAAGTCCGGCAAGTCGCATTCTGGTACAGACAACATCCTCATCACAATCCTCGAGGATCTGATCAACTATTCCGGATAAAACTGAAAACGGGATGGGTTCAAAATCCATACTAAAGGTAGACCTTGTAGGAAAAAATGGGTTGGTTTTACAGAATCTGATATCCTGCGGTGACCCGTGCTGTCACTTCGACTGCTCCTGGTTCGATTGGGGTTGCAGGTGCTGCTGCAGCAAGCTGGGATGACCGGTAATCCTGGTTATAGTAGATGGGTGGCTGGTAACTTTCATCAACACTTACCTCATGGACATCACCAAGGGATTTTCCCATGGCTGCAACAACCGTCTCCGCGTCAGTGTGTGCCTTATTGACTGCAATTGCAAGGGCTTCTTTTCGAAGTTCTGCAGTCTTCTCCTGACTTAAGGTGAACTGAAGTGAACTAACTGCGTTTGCTCCGGATACAACAGCGATGTCAATAATATCACCAACCCGGTCAATCTTTTCTGTTTCAATGGAGATAGTATTTGAAACCTGGTAAATTGTAACCCCTTCCCCATATTTTGCTTTAAGTGCATCATCAGGATAGTATACTTCAGAGATAGAGTATGATGTTGTCCCGATCTCCCTGCCGCTCAGATTCCCTTTTGAGGGATCGCGAAGGGCAGACATGACGGTGTCCATCTTTCTTGCATTCTCCTTTTGAGCTGCTTTCACATCAGGGTTTTTTGTTACCACAGTGAGTTCTATCTGAACCCGGTCTGGTGCTGCTTTGATTGTCCCGCTTCCGGTCACCTGAATGAGCGGAATATCTTCTTTCGTTTCAGCAGCATAGGCTGGTGCGACAAGAGCTACGATAACCAGCACAACAAGGGCTGATACAAGTGCGTGTGTATGCATAGTATCAAAATTGAACGCTATCCTCATACGTTTTCCGATGACTTCAACAAATGCAAAAGTCATGGAAGGAAGTACTCATGCTATTTGAGAGTAAACATGTGGGAATAGTGAGAGACGAGGATATCGACTGGACGGTATATCATATGATAACCGGTGAAAAAGGATGCACCGAAGATACGCTTCTGACCCGGACCGGATATGATAAAGAGGTCATAGCCTCATCACTGAACCGACTCAAACGATATTGCCTGATTGACTGTCGCAATGATGTCTGGTGTGCCTGCAATTTTGAGGAGATCATACTGAAAAACCAGATATCTGATCTATTGACAGACGGTCTTGAGTTATCTGGCGGGGTAATCCGGTACAGGCCGGTCGGAGAGGGAAAAAAATGATTGTTGTTTTACGGATAGGACACCGGCCCCAGCGGGATATGCGTGTCACAACACATGTCGGACTTACCGCACGAGCTCTTGGCGCGTCAGGGATGTATATTGCAGCCGATGACAAAGGGGTTGTAGAGAGTATTACTGATGTTTCGGCTCGATTTGGCGGAGATTTTTTTGCTGAAGATAAAGTCGGGTGGAGTTCGTGCATCAAAAAATGGAAACAAAATGGGGGATGTGTTGTCCATTTAACCATGTTTGGTGTGAATCTGCCAGATGTAGAGGCAGAGATCAGGACAAAAGAGAAGATCATGGTCGTTGTTGGTGCTGAAAAGGTGCCTGGGGATATTTACCAGATGGCAGATTACAATGTTGCAGTAACAAACCAACCCCATTCAGAGATTGCAGGCCTTGCGGTATTTCTGGATCATATCGCTCCAAACGCACTTCACCGGGAATTTCCAGGGGCAAAGGTCAGGGTGTATCCAAATCCATGTGGGAAAACGGTGGAAGAACTCTGAAACGAATTCTGATAGCCGGGTTTTCTACCAGGCATGTTGCTCTGTCTGCACATCGGGCAGGGTATGAGGTATATGCAATAGACCATTTTTGTGATGTGGATCTCAGGAAAATTGCAGAATCATTTCGTCAATTCGAGGAACTTTCAGAAATTCCGGGGTTCATCGAAGAGATGTGCAGAATCTATAAAATTGATGCGATCATTCCAACATCCGGAGCAGAAACACTCCGGAACCTGCCTGTTTCGGTTCTTGGAACAGATCATGGAACCGCTGGACAGTTCCTTGACAAGGGATTTGTTCAGTCGTGGTTTGAAGGACTCAATATCCCGGTTCCACCATTAGCAAGTCCCGGGGAGTTTCCAGCCATGCTCAAACCTCTTCGTGGTTCTGGTGGTTGGCGCAATACAGTTGTGCATTCAGAAGAAGAGATTGCATCCTGGAAAGAAAATTTTCCAGATGAACCATTTCTTTTACAAAAAATTGTGGAGGGAATTCCAGCATCGGTCTGTTGTGTAGCCGGATGTGGGAAGGCATGTGCTATTGCAGTAAATCGTCAGATCATGCGTGGTTCAGGAGCATATCAATTTGGTTTTTCCGGATCCCTGACTCCCTTTGATCATCCCATGCAGGAAGAGATGATCAGGTATGCTGAACTGGCTGCAGCCTTATCTGGTTGTCTTGGAGTGTTGGGTATCGATTTTATGGTCAATGATTCAGCCATATATGCAATTGAATTAAACCCAAGATTTGTTGCTACCCTTGACACAATTGAGTCAGCCACCGGAGTAAATCTGGTACAGCTCCATATTGATGCCTGCCAGGGAATTATACCAGACAAGCGTCCGGTTCCGTTCAGATATGCAATGCGTCGGATATTGTTTGCTGACCGGCCATGTGAAGTATGCGAAGATCTCAGTCATCTGATTCCTCATGTTGCAGATATCCCGGTTCCTCCTGCTAGTTTCGAGGAAGGCGGGGCGGTTATCAGCGTGTATGGAAATGGTCCGGATGTGACCTCTGCAGAGTTAGCTCTGGATACTACTATCAGGTTAGTAACGCAATATATACGGTGATGGTTTCCTACGAGGAAATGCTGGCCGACAAGGCTATTTTTGCATACCTTCACCGGATGATCGGGGATGAAGGAATTGAACTCATCCGGCGGTTTCCGACCGATAAGGAATACAGTGATGAAGAATTAGCCGAGGTTACCCAGATTAACCTTAACTCTGTCAGGAATACACTGTATACCTTATATGAGCACCGACTGGCGAAATATCGCAGAATAAAAAATAACGAGACCGGATGGCTGACATATCTCTGGCAACTTGAACTTGAGAATATGTACGATTCAGTATCGAAGGATCTTGAAATCATAGTTGAAAAACTCCGGAAGCGGTTTAAATATGAGAATGAGAATGCGTTTTACTGTTGTAAAAATTGTGGGAATACAGTAACCTTCTCAGATGCAATGGACACTCAATTTGTTTGTCAGAACTGCGAGGATCAATTGATCCATTTTGATAACGAACCGCTCGTGAATGCCCTTCAGCGTCGTATTGCACGGATTGAAGAGAATCTCGGTCATGTGTAGTCCGGGAGACGAACTCATCCCTTTTCTAACACAGGTAGGATGTGATGATGGAGTCATCGCCCACTGCCGTGTAGTTCGTGATGTCGCTGTCCGAATTGCGAATGGAATTGAAAAAGCAGGGACTCAGGTTGACATAGATCTTGTTGCTGCCGGAGCAATTATCCATGATATCGGAAGATCACAGACACATGGAATGGACCACGCAGATGTCGGTGGTTGTATCTGCAGGTCTCTTGGTTTTGATGAACAAATCTGCCTGATCGTGGAGCGTCATATCGGGGCTGGACTTCGTGCTGCCGAGCGGGAAGGATTTGGACTTCTACCTGTAGATCGGATACCTGAAACTCTTGAAGAAAAAATAGTTGCACATGCAGATAATCTGGTAAAAGGGACCAGAGTACTAAATCAGCAGGAGTTTGAATCTGCATTGGACCGGTTTGATAGGCAGGTAAAAGAACGGTTTCTTGCTCTTGCACATGAATTAAATCAGTTATTAGAAAAGACTGATTCCTAAATCAGAATTAGAATATTAGTTTTTTTACCACCGGGAGATCACGTATTTCATCGATGACTCCGGCCGGCATCTTTCCTTCTGCGATGATTACCAGGCGCGGTTCTTCTGAAAGGTGAGGATCGGTCACAAAGACCTGACGAAGACCGATATTGTGATCTGAAAGTATGTGGATACAGGCGTCTACAATGCCTGGTTTACTCGCATCCTGGGGGATGATTGTGATAACAGATAGAGAAAGATTTTCGGCAATTACCGAAAGATCTGGTGTGGCCCGCATATTTATGAAGATATCTTTGAAGGGTGATATGAGAATGCGCCTTGCGGTTGCTTCAACAACTCTCCGGTCGACATGGAGTTTTGCGGCTACCTGCGTTGCTGCAATAGCAATTGTATTACAGGAAATTTTTCCCTCTTCATTTACACCAAATCCGTTTTCCAGAAGAAACCGAACCACACGGGTTTGTGAGGGAGAATCTTCAAACCACCCAAGAATTGCAGACCACATACATCAATTTCTGTTTCTCATTGGTTATAGGCAGTAGCTATTCTTCGGAGGATAAATAGATAAGTTCTTTACGTAGGACATCGACCTTATTCAGGCACAGGGACACGATGTTCCAGTAAGAATGGAATGTCATGAATCTGAAAGCACATTATTGTTCATTGAGCGAGGGTATCCGAGCCAGGTCAAAGGAGCAAGGTTGAGGGCCTTGTCGCGAAGGCGTTCGAGCGTTCAAATCGCTTCCCTCGCATACTTCTTAAAAAATTTAATAGATTAGCAAATTTGCTCTTTTAACGTCACTTATCTCCAGTTCTCACAACATCTACAACCATTGATAAAAAATTATTCTCAAAGGTGGCAGACAGAGAGAAAATGATCTGTTCATTATTATAATCCACAACATGATGGATGCTATCTGAGCAAAAAATCAAATGATCACCTATTAAATCGATACAACTCATTGTAATTTTTATCAAGCTTTGCCAGAAAGCTCTCAATAAAATAAAATGAGGAAAGGAAGGGATTTACTATTGATAAAAAACCCTCTTATGAACTAAGTTATACAGTAGACGAAATCCCTCCACTGGTTCCTTGCTTCATGCTCGGATTACAGCATGCACTTCTCATCGCCACGTCATTTATTTTTCCTCTGATTCTCATCAAATCTACAGGAATGGGGAATGCTGAAGCTGCTTTTTTTATCTCTATGACCATCTTTGCCGTCGGTATCGGGACAATTCTCCTGTCTTTAAAAGGACAGTATATTGGAACTGGGTTTTTATGCCCGTCATTTGCAGCGTTATTTTTCATCCCTCCATCTACTGCTGCATATACTCTCGGGGGTCTTGGACTCATGTCAGCGATGACTGCAGTAAGCGGTGTGTTTCAGGTTGCATTGTCAAGGATCATCAAAAGACTCCGGTTTCTGTTTCCCCCGGAAGTTACCGGATTAGTCATCATTATGGCAGGAATATCGGCCATTCCATTTTCTATTCAGAGTTTTCTGGGTATGGAAAGCCAAAAAAGTGTATTCCTGTATGAAAACCTTGTCATAGCAACAGTAACCCTCGGGGTGATTGTTATTGTCAGTATATGGGGAAAGGGTTCCATGAAACTATATCCTGCCTTTATTGGAATTCTTGCAGGATATTTTACCGCTTTTTTCCTCGGACAGATACCAATCTCACTAATATATACCTCTATTTCATTCCCTTTGGTAGCAATACCAAAGCCTGCATTTCTCTCCTGGAGTTTTGAATCCTCATTACTATTCCCCTTCCTTATTGCAGGTCTGGCAGGAATTTTTAAAACCATTGGCAATCTGACATCATGTCAGAAGATCAATGATGCAAAATGGACCAGATCCGATATGCAAAATTATAGCAGAGGGACGTTAACAGACGGATTGATCAACATTCTCTGTGGATCGTTAAGTGGTCTTGGTCAAAGTACGTCATCTGGAAATATCGGTCTGTCGCTTGCGACTGGTGCAACAAGTCGGAGAATCGGATTTTTTGCCGGAGCCATCTTATTAGCAATGGCCATTTTTCCACCAGTTTCCTTTTTTTTCATGATTATGCCACTTCCGGTTATCGGAGCTGCTCTTATCTATTCCATTTGTTACATGGTAATGACAGGAATAGAAGTGATGATGACCAGGCTTATGGATACAAGGCGGTTTTTTACCATTGGTATATCACTTGTATTTGGCCTGGGTGCCAGCACTTTTAGCAATGTTGCTCTCCCCACAGATTACACATGGCTTGCAACAATTCTCACATCACCCCTAACGCTCTCCACCATCATCGCACTACTCCTGACCCTAATATTTAGAATTGGCATAAAACAGACAGAGAATATTGAGATAAGAGATGATGTTCAAAACCTTGGGGACACCGTTTTTTCTTTTATCGACTCGAATGCCAGAAAATGGGGAGCGCGTCGAGATGTTGCATTAAAGGCTGGAACCGCCCTCTTTGAATTTTTAGAGAGTGGACTTGTGAATGGGGTGTTCCGTGATAATCCAAAAGTCCGTCTCTCATTTGATGAATACAACCTGGATATAATGATTGATTACCAGGGTGAAATGGTATCAATTCCACAGACGATGCCCTCTCCAGAAGATTTCATTAATAAGCCAGATTCTTTTTTCAAGATGTCACTTGCTCTGGTAAAAATGCATTCAGATGCATTCTCCCTTTCAAAAACTGAATCCACAAACCGGGCTCATATTCACTTTGAACATTAATTTTTTTGATTTAAACACAAAGGCTCGATATATGTAAACCTTCTTATTGTGTAAAATGGAGATAAAACCCGGTTGTTTTCTAAAAATTATCTCCCTTTTTATCGTGCTACAATTTGTCATTACTTCGTCCAACGACATATCCATATAGTATTGTACTAGTACAATATTGTATGAGTTCGATCTCGAACATGGAGACAGCCCTTCTGGGGCTTCTCTCTGAAAGACCGATGTATCCGTATGAGATTGAAAAGAACGTATGGGAACATGACATGCGGTACTGGACCGAGATCTCACTCTCATCCATCTACAAGGTTCTGGAAAAACTCGAGAAGAAACTGCTTGTTGATGTAAACCTGACCGTCACCGAAACCAACAAGGTCAAAAAGATCTACTCCATCACCGAGAAAGGAAAAAAAGAACTCAAAGAGAGGATCGTTGAGATCATGTCTGAACTGGAGATCAGCATCCACCAGATTGATCTCGCCCTTGCAAATCTGCACCTTCTGACCACAGAAGAGGTGAACGAAGTCCTTGGCAAATATCTGAAGTCCATTGATGAGCGTATCACCTGTTACAAGGAATTGGAGCAGTATCTTCTGGATCATGAATGTGCGGTGGGGAACCTTGCTTTGTCAAGGAGGAGGCAGTTTCTGATGAAGGCTGAGCGGGAATGGGTTATCAGTTTCCTTGATGAATTTAATGCACAGGCAGGAGGGGAAGGACATGAGTGAGTCGATAGAACTCTCCGGTGTAAGAGTCCATAACCTGAAGAATGTCTCGGTTTCAATTCCAAAGAACCAGATCGTGGTCTTTACCGGTGTGTCCGGAAGTGGAAAATCCTCTCTTGTGTTTGATACCATCGGCCTTGAGGCACGGCGGCAGCTTATTGAGACGTTCAGCACTTTTGAACGCTCCATGCTCCCGAAGATCTCACGACCGGACGTTGATGAGATTGTAAACCTCTCACCGGTTATCGTCATCGATCAGAAGAGACCTGGTCAGACACTCCGGTCCACGGTCGGGACCATGACTGAACTCTACACATACCTTCGTCTCCTCTATTCCCGGTGTGGAGATCCGTTCATCGGGGGATCGAATCTCTTCTCGTTCAACAATGCGGAAGGAATGTGCCCGGAATGCAGCGGTCTTGGACAACTGATGGTCATCGATGAGAATAAGGTGTTTGATTTCTCAAAAAGCGTTGCAGAGGGAGCCGTTCTCCATCCCCAGTACAAGAAAGGCGGGTATTACTGGTCATCTCTGATGAAATCAGAACTCTTTGATCCTCACTGTCCGGTGGGAGAACTCTCCGAAAAGGAACGGTATAACCTGATGCATCATCCCCAGACTACTATCCTGGGAGAGCGGTTTGGGGAGAAGTACCAGGCACAATATGAAGGTGTGCTGAGCAGACTGAAAAAGACCTATATCAACAAGGAGGAGAATTCTGATGCATATACCCAGTTCTTCAGGTACGAAACCTGTCACTCCTGTCATGGATCACGGCTGAATGAACAGGCACGTACGGTCATAGTTGCGGGAAGAACAATTCCTGACCTTATCCACCTGGAGATGCCTGCTCTCCTCGCCTGGCTTGATACCCTTGATCATCCCCATGCAACACCGATTGCCCGGAAGATGGGACTTATCATCCAATATCTGATAGATATCGGAGTCGGATATCTTACCCTTCACCGCCCGGTTGCAACCCTCTCCGGTGGTGAGGCACAGCGGGTTAAGATTGCTAAACAACTTGACTGTACATTGGTAAACCTTGTTTATATCCTTGATGAGCCAAGTATCGGACTTCATCCCCGTGATATCCGGAATCTGACCCGGATTTTAACCGAACTTCGGGACCGGAAGAATACGATCCTTGTCGTGGAGCATGACCCCGAGGTGATCCTCTCCTCTGACCACCTGGTCGATATCGGACCCGGAGCAGGAATACACGGGGGTCAGATTACGTATAGCGGACCTGTCAGCGGGATTCATACGTCAGGAACCAAAACGGCGGATTACCTTAACCATCGGGCTGAAATGGCATCCGTTAGAAGGCAGGCAAAAGGTGAATTCAGAATCGAGAATGCAATCCTTCACAACCTGAAAAATGTCTCGATCTCCATCCCGAAAGGGGTTCTGGTCTGTGTGACCGGGGTTGCCGGGAGTGGGAAGAGTTCTCTTATTCACGGAGTATTCTGCAAGGAGCACCCTGATGCAGTCGTCATTGATCAGTCAGCAATCGGACGGAGTTCACGGTCAAATCCGGTGACATACCTTGGAATCTTTGACCTTATCAGAAAGGAGTTTGCACGGGCAACCAGCACCGAACCATCCCTCTTTAGCTTCAATTCGAAAGGGGCGTGCCCGAAATGCAAGGGGCTTGGTATCCTTAAGATGGATATGCATTTCCTTGATGATGTCGCGATGGTCTGTGATAAATGTAACGGGCTTCGGTATCGTCCTGATGTGCTTGCTCTCCGTTATAAGGGAAAAACAATATCAGATATTCTGAACGAAACCGTAGGGGAAGCAATTGATTTCTTTGAAACACCGGAGATCAGGAGAAAATTAGAGGTCCTTAAACTGGTTGGTCTTGATTATCTCAGGCTGGGTCAGTCACTTAGTTCGCTCTCCGGTGGCGAGGCACAGCGGTTAAAACTTGCAACCGAGCTCCATAAGAAGGGTAATATCTACGTGATGGATGAACCGACAACCGGGCTTCATATGGCTGATACCGAGCGGCTGCTTGGGATCATTCACGGACTTGTTGATGCCGGGAATTCGGTCATCGTGATAGAACATAACCTGGATGTGATCTGCCAAGCTGACTATATCATCGATATGGGTCCAGAAGGAGGAAGCAGCGGAGGAGAGATCGTCGCTACCGGCACTCCGGAAGAGATCATGGCGAATACAGCATCGGTAACCGGACGGTTCCTGAGCGAGATTTTTGGCACGAATCAGGTGCAGAATTGCAGGATAAAGGTGGCTCATGAGTAATTCAGTCATACTGGATGTATCCAATTTTTCATTTGCGTATGGTGATGTACAGGCGGTAAAAGATGTCTCATTCATGGTAAAAAGAGGAGAATTCTTCTCGTTTCTCGGACCGAACGGTGCCGGAAAGACGACGGTGATAAACACCCTTATCACGCTCCTCCCGATGCAGGAAGGGACGGTCACCATCGCAGGATATGATCTCAGAGCAGACCGAGTTAAAGTAAGGGAGTCCATCGGGATTGTATTCCAGCAGATAACCCTTGACAAGGACATGACGGTCAGGGAAACCCTGGACTTTCACGGGGATATCTATGGGATGGACCGGGATAATAAACTGCAGCGAATTTCAGAGCTTCTGGCCCTTGTAGAGCTTGAGGAGAAGGCTGATGCACTTGTCAGCACCCTGTCCGGCGGAATGAAACGCAGACTTGAGATAGCTCGTGGTCTGATGACACGTCCGCAGATTCTCTTCCTTGATGAACCGACCATTGGGCTTGATCCACAGACAAGACAGAAGACCTGGGAGTATCTCAGAATGGTTAATCAGGAAGGAACCACCATCTTCATGACGACCCATTACATGGATGAGGCAGATATCCTCTCCGATTCGATTGCCCTCATTGATCATGGAGAAATCATTAAGAGGGGAACACCGGATGAGCTCAAATCCGGCCTTGGAAAAGATATCATCTATCTTGAAACCAGTGACAACAACGCAGCATCAACGAGAATTCGCGGTATTCACGGGATTACCGGTATTCAACCATGTGACGGGAAGCTGCTGATATTCTCCGGAAACGACGGGGCACAGGTGCTTCCCGGTATCATCAGGGCTGCTGATGAACAAAATATCACGGTCAGATCGGTCAGTCTGAAAAAACCCACGATGGATGACGTCTTCATGCACTACACCGGAATGGAGATCCGGGACTGAGGTGATCTATATGGTTTCAGGATTTATTGCGGTATTCAAACGGGATTTTCGCCGGTATGTCAGATTCAAGGATCAACTCTTCACCTCGATGCTACATCCTATCCTCTGGCTTGCACTCTTCGGTCTTGGGATGGCAGGAAATTTTGAACGTATTCTGGGTGGTGGTTCAACGCCGGCAGGGATGATCTCCTATGATTACCTGACCTTCATGTGTCCGGGGATGATTGCAGCAACCATCCTCTTTGCAAATCTGTATGGTGGATTTTCAGTGCTCTTTGACAAGAACTGGGGAATCTTAAGAGAGATCATGGCAAGCCCGATGCCAAGGCGTGATCTGATTATCGGGATATCCCTCTCATCAGTTACAAAGTCACTGATTCAGACGGTAATCATCATCGTCTTCGGGATATTTCTTGGTGTCACGTTCTTCTCCGGAGAGAACTTTGGTGGAGTGCTCATCTCACTGATCGGAATGGTCCTCTTTGTAGCGGTATTTTCAGCAGCGGTGCTCTGTGTCTCACTTTACGTTGCGTTTAAAACATCATCACCGGAAGGGTACCAGGGAGTCACGACTGTTCTCTCTATGCCGGTCTTCTTTGCGTCAAATGCTCTCTATCCAACGACAGGACTTCCCCCTATTCTGCAGGAGATTGCTCTCATTAATCCACTGACCCATCTCTCTAACGGGCTTCGGTACTTCTCAATGGGTGATCATTTCAGTGCTCTCGGGCTGGAATTCATCTTTAGCAGTACTGAGATCCTGATATCGTTTGTCTTCCTCCTGGTCTTTGCACTGGTGACATTCTATTTCGCTCTCCGGGCAGTTGAGAAGTCGGTCATTACCTGAACTCTTTTTTCGAACTTTCACGATCTCCTGGATATTACCATGAGAACTTGACAGAAAAAACAGCAGAATGGATAGAAATAACAAATTTTTGGAGGATATGATGAAAGATTTGAGGATCGATGAATGAATCACGGTATTATTCAATCAAATGAACTCCAGCAATTGAAAGAGATTTCAATAACTTTTTAGACATAATTTTAACTTAAAGACGTTCAATACACGCACAGATAGCTGGCACAGGAGGAGCGACTGTACTCAGGAATTCAACTGTTTGAATATCTTTAATACGCCATCCTTTTTCAACCGTAAAACAGGTTTGTAATTCATCAAGAGAAATTTGGCGGGGTACATTCGGAATAGGAAATTCGATTGCAAACTCATGCAAATAATAACAACCATGTGGTTTCAGGATAGAGGCAACTTCATCAATTAATTGCTCACATTGATCTGGATTGAACAAATGATAAAAACCGGAATCAAAAACTGCTCCGAATTTTTCTTGTAGTAAGGAGGGCTTTCGAGCGTCAGCCACTTGAAACCTTAAATGTAGAGCAGTCTCATGGGGAAGGGTAGCAACTTTATTCTGAGCGTTCCTGATAGCAGATTCCACAAAATCAATCCCAGTTACCTGATTCCCTAACTTTGATAGGTAAATAGCAAGGTCACCTGAACCACAACCAAGATCTAATATAGGATTATTAGGTGGATATTTTTCAATAAGAGCAGTCATAGCAGGCTGTGGTACACCAATATCCCACGGTACATTATTCTGGTATACAGAATTGAAAAAATTGAGTGGATCAGATCCAAATCTACTCACGATAAATCTCCAGATGTATACATATTGACGATCGAAAGTTCAGAGTAAGGCTCAAATAATCTGCCTTCATCCCACAAGGGTGTAGAGAATCTCGTTCACCCGGCTTTGAACTCTATGATGAGAGGGGCATATTAATTGATGATATGATTATATGTGAAAAATGCATCTAACGAGTGTTGTCATATACAGGTTTGATACTTAAAATACATCGTCAAGATGCTACCAATTCATACTGTAGTTTCTACAATGGTTAATACCATAAAACTAGATTGAAGAATATCCAAAAAACAATTCAACCATAATTGGAAAATAAATTGTCAAAATGCCTCAGCCCGGATTTGAACCGGGGACAACCAGATCTTCAGTCTGGCGCTCTCCCAGTCTGAGCTACTGAGGCGCGACTATACAGATAACACCCATAGATAATTAATACTTTCTATTTGGATCGAACTTCAAATCCCTTTTTAAGAATTAATGAAAGGCATATACCACGTTTATTAAGGCATCTGAGGACTGACATTATCCCGATGTTTTTCAGGAGACGGAGTGCGAAACCAGATATTCCCAAAATTCAGGCAGATATCGCTCTCCGGACAGCAAAAATAGTTCATCTTACCCACAACGATTTTGACGCTGTTGGCGCAGATGCTGTTCACAGAATCCGGTTCAAGAATGAGGGAGTCTATACCATTTTTAGTTCGGTTGGAAAGTTCCCTCTGTATCTGGACATACTATCACAGGTCGCAGGAAATGGAGATACCCTTTCAATAAGTGATCTCTCTTATCGCCGGGGTATAGAGCAGCACCTTCGAAAGTTGAAACAAAAAGGGTGGCGAATCGAATGGCGGGACCATCACCGCTGGCACGAAGATGAGATCGGATTAGTAAAGAGCATCGTTGATCTGCTACACATAGATACCGGACGATGTGCATGCGGCATATGTGCAAGTGACCTAACCCCCGATGATGTTATCACCCAGGAGATTGGTCTTGTAGTGTGCGACTATGATCTCTGGAAACACCAGGACCCACGTTCAGGGGTACTTGGACTTGTTCTGCAACGACATGAAAACCGGGAACATGTCAGGGACATGCTCATGCTCGGAGTTTTTGATGATAAAAAAATCCGAAGTGAATATGAAGACATCATGAGGGAGATGAACCGGGTCATGGAGCGAACCAAGCGGGCATCCAGCATGCTTGGAAAAAAGTACCGAACCATCGTTACCCCCATGTATGGGTACCCCAGTGAAACCGCAGCATATCTTCGAAAACAACTGAATTCAGACATTGAAGTACTCGTCTCCCAGTCAGGAAAATTTTCTATACGATCTGTCCCACCAATCAGCCATAAAATTGCCAGAGAGTTTGGTGGAGGTGGTCATCCCAACGCTGCCGGAGGTTTTTTCAACTTTACCTTCAAAGACAAAGTCCTTCTCCGTTTTTTGAAAAAGAACCGTTGGTTTGATAAAATAGCAAATTACGCTGATACTATACAGAAATAATTGCGGAGTCCTGTACTTTTTTCCAATACTTTCCTTCTGATCCCTGGCAATACCCGGCAACAACCAGGTGATCCGGATCTACATATTCTAACACACTTAAAAGAGCCGGAGCCGTTGCATCTAACAACATTACTCTTCGGATCTGGAACTGATCGATGAGTTCACCAAGAAAAGAGATCTTCTCTGTAGGAAGGATGAGATCAGATGTGTGTTCAAGAAGATCACCGAGGATTTCAAGGGTAGGATTACGGAGAAAGTAAAGGGATCTTGGACTGGAAAGAAGTTCTAATTCAAGCTGTGTCGGACTTTCAAGATGAATAATATGACTAAAAATACGATTATCCCGTAGTGTGCGAAGTATTTGACGAAAGCCATGATACATTTCGGCAAATGAATCTTCATCATCTTGAGATGGGCAGGTGGACAGAACTGAAGGACTTTCATGCACCGACCAGATACCCCCACTTTTGCTGGTAATCAGTGAATAATCATACACCAGATCATCTACGTGGATGAGAGGTCCTTGTTCTGCATCCCATTTCAGCCCTTCTTCCATTCTTTGCCGCATATATCCACCGCCAACACCAATCGTATGAATATCCGCTGATTTTTGATCTGAATAGGAACGAAGCATCTGAAATGTAACAAGGTCTGCCTCATATCCCCGATATAAAGCGATGAACTCCTTCAGGGTGGTGATATCCGGGATATCAGGTTCTGATCCAAGTGATTGGGTTTTTAATTCCAGTTTTTTTTTCATTCCAGTTCTGACTCCATAGGTTCCCTGCCTGCGCAAGAACCGGTCACACGATTATGCAACTTCAGGATATGAGAAAACAGTGGTTCGTATCCTCTGTATATTTTATAGAATTATCTTCAAAAATGTACCCAATGAATAGCCGCCCACTTCTTGTTACTTGTGGCCTTCCGTATACGAACGGCCCATGCCATCTCGGCCATCTCCGGACGTATGTACCTGCAGATTTTTATGTTCGGTTCATGCGTCGGAAGGGAGAAGAGGTGGTTTTTATCTGCGGCTCAGATAATCACGGAACTCCCATTGTTGTCAGCGCCGAAAAAGAAGGTACAACCCCCAGGAAAATATCTGAACGGTATCACACCCACTTCTCTGATACCTTCAAAAAAATGCAGGTGAACTTTGACCATTTTGGGATGACTGATGATCCAACAACCCATGCACGGACGAAACATCTGGTAAGCCGGCTTATTGAGCGTGGATATGTTTACCCAAAAGTTATCCAGCAGGCATACTGTACGAAATGTCAGAAGTTCTTACCAGACCGGTACCTGGAAGGAATATGTCCACATTGTAAAAAACCAGCCAGAGGTGATGAGTGTGATCAGGGATGTGGGAAACACCTGGAACCGGGTGAAATTCTTGAACCCACCTGTAAAATATGCGGAAACCAGGCAGAATACCGGGAGCAGGAACATTTCTTTTTCCGGCTGAGTGGATTTCAGAACTGGCTTAGGGAGTACCTTGGTGAATTAAAAGGCACTGATAATGCCATCAATTATGCTCTTGGGTGGGTAAATGAGGATCTTCATGACTGGTGTATTACCCGGACACTTGAATGGGGAGTAAAATTCCCAGGTCATGATGAACTGGTCGTTTATGTATGGGTTGATGCTCCGATTGGGTATATCGCATTTACCGAAGAATGGGCAGAGAAGGCCGGGAAAGAGTGGAAGGACTGCTGGTGTGGAGAGAATACTCGGGTGACACACTTTATCGGACAGGATATCACGTACCATCATTGTGTCTTCTGGCCTGCTATGCTCCATGGTGCAGGATATGGAACACCATATGCTGTTGTTGCTTCAGGAATGCTCAAGATAGATGATCATAAGTTTTCAAAATCACGAGGATACGTAGTCTGGACAAACGAAGATTATCTTGATCAAAACCTTCCGGCAGATTATCTCCGGTATTACCTTCTTTCATATACCAGCCATACCAAAGAGATGAACTTCTCATGGCAGCTTTTCCAGGAACGGATCAATAATGAAGTGGTAAATAACCTTGGTAATTTCATATACCGGTCCCTCCATCTTTCCCAGAAACAATTCGGAGGAGTCCCTGAAGGAGAAGTAGAACAGGAGATCCTTGAAAAAATATCTGAAGCTATCACCAATGTCACCAGCCTTGTCGAATCATATGACTTTAAAGGTGCTGTTGACGCAATACTCACACTCTCTGCCTGGGGAAATACCTATATTCAGAGTAATGAGCCCTGGAAGCTTGCAAAAACTGATCAGATCGCAATGGCACAGGTCATGAGAAACTGTCTTCAGCTGGCAAAAGCACTTACCCTTCTCATGGAGCCAGTCATGCCTGAACGGGCATCCCTTATCTGGGCACAACTAGGACAGGATGCCCCAATCCAAAAAACCGGATTTGAAGCAGGACTTGAGAAACTCACATCTGGCCCACTTCCTGCACCATCAATTGTGTTTACAAAAATTGATGATAAAATGACCACAGAATTAGATAAACGACTTCGTGAACGGATTGACGCTCTCGATGCCGGGAAAAAACCACAGACTCCACAGATTAGTATTGAAGAATTTGCAAAAGTTGAATTAAAGACCGCCACTATACTTTCAGCTGAATCAGTACCAAAGTCGTCCAAATTACTCAAACTACAGGTTTCACTTGGAGATGAAATCAGACAGATAGTAAGTGGGATTGCCCAGTTCCATAATCCGGATGACCTGGTTGGAAAAGATGTTGTAGTCTGTACAAATCTGAAACCTGCAAAAATATTTGGTATTGAAAGTAATGGAATGATTCTCGCCGCTGGAGACGAAGCATCACTCTTAAAACCAGAAACTCAGGTTCCAGCCGGAACAAAAATCCGGTAACCTCTACTTTTGTAACTGATGAAGTGCGTCTTCAAAAAAGGCACGTACTTCAGAATCGGTCTCACTTTCAAGGGCTTTTTGTAAAGAAGGAAGAACTGTAACGTTACCTGACCGTACAAGCCCTCCTGCAGCGATTTTCCGAGTGTATGAATGATCATCGGAAAGCATTCTGATAAGAACCGGAACCACTCTGGGATCAAGCATTGCACCGAGTGCTTTTGTTGCCATATACCTGACATGGTCTTTTGGATCTGCGGTTGTCCGAATAACTGAATCTATTGATTCTGTATCCCGGATTCCGGACAGGGCTTCCAGAGCTCGATACCGAATCACCCAGTCCTCATCTTCTAGTAAAGGTAACAAATAGGGCACTGCTTCATTGCCTAAGGCTATTAGGCCGCTCACCGCATCAGCACGTATTTGTTTATCCGGACTATGAAGGAGAGAAAGTAAGGACTCAATGTTTTGAACCGACATGAAAAAAAGGATAATAATTTTAGGTTGTTGAAGAGTATTCGTGGGTTTGTGCAAGGTCAAAGAGTCCACGAGCAACCGTACGCTGCCTGTCTGATATCTTTGTGGTCAGATTAGAGTCAAGGAAGGTTCCATCATAGGTCTCGAAATCGGTTTCCATGAAGACTTCTGCTGCACCAACACCAAGAGTGTTATTTGCATTCGTTCCAAGACCCTGTGCATCAAATCCATACCGGAGATTTACCGGTACCGTTGAACTCTCTGATATTGCCCTTCCTCCAACAGTAGTGACTGCTGCAACCTCCTGAACATTCATTGCACTTCCTGCTGCTACAGTTCCCCTAAATCCTGCAGCATTGCTACCCGTCCCACCGGCAAAGACACAACGACCGACATCATCAAGAGTTGTTGCAGCTCCGGCAGAGGTAATTGTGGCCTCTTCATCCCAAAGCATAGTTCCACTCTGACTCTGATCAGCCTCGTAATTCACGGTATGTCTGGCATACAAATTATCTCTGCCCTCAGATACATTTGATCCATCCATATTGTACTCTTTTGTGTACTTCGTGGTCCCAGTGGCTGCCAGGGTATTTTCACGATATGTAAAAATTGCCCTGGTTTCGTCGGGTGTCAGTGTATTATTCGCCAGATCCCCTCCAGGAAGGTTTGTCTGCTGCCACTCCATATCATGATTGACCAGAAGCGTACCAATACATGTTGCATCAATAGAGGTAGTTATTCCAGTCTGATCATACAAAGCAGAAGTAGGTCTGACAGCAGATGCCCATCCGGTCAAGAGAACCAGGATGATTAGTAGCACAACGCTTACTCGCCTTAATTCATAGGCATTCATATTGATCAACCCCATCAAACGTGACTAAATATGTAGTCAAGTTGGTCACGAAAAATTCGTCGGGGATCTATATATACCTTGTTAAATTTTTTTTACAAAAGGTAGTCTAAATAGAGATAATATTGAAAAATAAATATAAAGAAAATGATTTAATTGAGTGATGAAAATTGGGGGGAAGATTTAGGCAAGGTAATCCGCGGGCTTAGGCAACTCTTCCTTGAGACCCTTGCGCTTTCTAATCTGCAGGACGATATCTTTGGCTGATCCTGCTGGAACAATCTCAAATCCTGCAAATTCACTGTTCCACATTGCCCGGCCTTCTGTTGCAGACCGTACATCCCCGGCAAATCCAAAGAGCTCAGCAACCGGTGCCTTTCCAATAACCGTGATGGTATCTCCTTCACTTGTCATATCAAAGACCTGCCCACGTCGGCTCTGGATCTGTGAAGTTGCACTACCCATGTGATCCTGAGGAACGGTAATGTGCAGCTTCTGCATAGGTTCAAGAAGTGAGTCCCCAGCGAGGAGCATACCACCCTTGATTGCACTCCGGACTGCTGGAATAACCTGAGCCGGACCACGGTGGATTGCATCTTCGTGAAGCTTGACATCAATCAGCTTGATAAGCATATTCTGAACCGGCTCGTCTGCAAGCGGGCCGCCATCAAGGGCTTCATGAATACCATCGATGATAAGTTCCATCGTTTCATTCAGGTACTGAATACCCTTGGTCATATCAAGAAGGATGTTGGTTGCATAGATATCCTTGACACTTTTGGCTTCATCTTTTTCAAAGCCAGCTTTCACCATCGCGTCACGGCGTTCAAGAGACTCCTGGTTCATGGAGATCTCATGGCCCTTGATCATATCAACAACATGCTCGGGAAGCGGGTGAAGCGTAAAGTAGAACCGGTTGTGACGGTTTGGAGACTTACCTTCGACTGCATCAGTGAGTTCCTGGGTGATGGTCTCACGGTACACCACGATCGGTTCAGAAGTGATAATCTCAACACCCTTGTCACGCTTGATACGTCCGGTGATGATCTCGAGATGCAATTCTCCCATTCCGGAGATCAGGTGCTCACCGGTCTCTTCATTAATGTTGACACGGAGGGTTGGATCTTCCTTTGCGACCTGTCGCAGAACATCGACCAGTTTTGGCAGATCTTTCATGTTCTTTGCTTCGACTGCAACGGTAACGACAGGCTCAGAGTAGTGCTCAAGGGACTCGAACGGAGTCATGTCCATAAGGCTTGAGACGGTAGAACCGACGACAGCATCCTTCAGACCAGTAACAGCTGCAATGTTTCCTGCGTAGAGTTCTGGAACCTCCACACGGGTAGGTCCCATAAAGATACCAACCTGCTGGAGACGGTTGACCTTCTTTGCAGTTCCCATGATATACATTTCATTGCCACGGCTGAGTTTTCCAGAGAAGAGACGACCGGTTGCAACCTCTCCGGCATGAGGATCAAAGGAGATATCAGTGACCATCAGACAACTGGGTGCACTCGGATCACAGGTCATCATACCTTTTCCTTCAGGGCTGTTGATGTCACCATGCCAGATAACACCCACACGGCGTGGCTGTGCTTCCTTCGGATTTGGAAGGAATGATACAACCATATCAAGGACGACTTCGCAGAGCGGGCTCTTCTTTCCGAGCTCTTTCATCTCACCTTTCTTACAGTGCTCATATACTTCCTTAAAGGAGATCCCGGACTTTTTCATATATGGAACAGAAATAGCCCAGTTGTACAGTGCTGATCCAAATGCGACCGTTCCTCCGGCGGCATCAAGTTTCCAGCCATTGTTGTACATCTCCTCATTCATACCCTTGATCAGCTTGTTGACTTTGTCAATGACTTTTCCAAGCCTGATCTGCATCTCCATCTCGTCAACCTGCAATTCATTGATCAGCCGGTCGACTTTGTTGATGAATAAAACAGGTTTAACACGTTCCTTCAATGCCTGACGCAGAACAGTCTCAGTCTGAGGCATGGTCCCTTCGACTGCATCGACGAGAACGACTGCTCCGTCTACGGCACGCATTGCACGAGTAACGTCTCCACCAAAATCAACGTGACCAGGGGTATCAATCATGTTGATGAGGTATTCTTTTCCATTATACTCGTGGACCATTGAGACGTTGGATGCATCAATAGTAATTCCACGTGCCTGTTCTTCTTCATCAGAATCCATCCAGCAGGCCTTACCCGCTAAATCTTCACTGATGATACCAGCACCGGCCAGGAGGTTGTCAGAAAGGGTAGTTTTTCCATGATCGATATGGGCAACGATACCGATGTTTCTGATACTCTCCGGCTGGTTCATGAGCTGCATAACGCGCTCTACCGTCTTCTTCCCTCGGCTCATAATTCACCTGCAATTTTTTTAAAAAAAACAGAAATGGGACCGTTATTTACCGTGCAGACTTTGCAACACGTTCCCGTTCTTCACGCTTTGCGACAGAGTAGCACTTTGGATCCCCGTTTGCAGCTGCAATGAGTTCTTCTGCAAGGGCATTTGCAACGGGTTTCTTCTTTTTGTGAGATGCTGAATAGACACCTGCTGCGATTAAACCGACAGCGGTATTGACCCGGCGCATAGGTGCGGTATCAACTGACTTTGGCACATTGATACCACCATATTTGAGACGGACAGTCTCTTCACGAGGCCCGGAGTTTGCAACTGCATCACAAAGGACCTCGATTGGATTCTTTTTGGTCTTCTGATGGACTATCTCAAAAGCATCCCTGACGATCCGGATAGCAAGCTGCTTCTTTCCAGTGTTTACTTCAGTACGCATCAGCTGATTGATCAGCCGCTCGACGATGAGCATATTTGCTTTATGAAACTCCTGACGGGTTAATCGTCCACAGGAGTGTGGCACAATCATCGAGTTCAGGTTGACGTACCGTGCGATACCTGGGTCACGAATAGTGACCTCGCCTGTGTCCCAGCGGTTAAAGAGGAGACGTGCCGGGGCAGATGCTTCTTCACTCATCATGATCACCTGCGTGGCTTCTCCTTCCGTCCTATCACCAGTTCATGGAGACAGACATTATTCACCTTGGTCACAACAAACCGCACTCCCGGAATATCACCCATGGAACGACCAAGACGACCGCCGATACCTTCAATTTCGACTTCATCGTGTTCATCGATGAAGTTAATGGCACCGTCGCCGACTGCAAATGCAGAAACCTGACGTCCGTTTTTGATCAGCTGAACACGAACACATTTCCGTATCGCGGAGTTTGGCTGTTTTGCTTCCACACCGATCTTTTCAAGGACGATACCTCTTCCCTGGGGCGCGCCCTCAAGAGGATCGGACTTCAGTTTCAGACCACCTGCTGTTCTCGCAAAATGCGGGTCACTCCAGCGAAATCTCGCAGAGTCACGCTTTAATTTACGTGCTGCAAATTTACCCTGTCCCATTACATCACTCTGATAATCTTCGATAATTTCGCCAATAAGAGGCGAATTAGAATCCAAATGCACGACGATTCCGATATAAAATGTCGGCTTTGAAACCTGTCTGTATACGTTGACACTTATGCAATATAATAGTTGTATTCACGCCCAACCTGATCTCATGCAGATCAGACTCTACAAAGAGGTCTCATTTGACGCAAGTCACCGGCTGTTACATTACCGGGGGAAGTGTCACAATCTTCACGGCCACCGTTGGAAGGTGGAAGTTTGGCTATCAGGTTACACCGATGAAGAGACAAATATTCTGGTTGACTATAATGAGATCCGCGAGGTTGTGGACTATTATGACCACGAGATCATCCTCAATGAAGCAGATCCGATGGTCCCGCGTATCCAGGAGTTTCATGAGGTCATCACAACCCCAGGTGATCCAACCAGCGAGCTTCTGGCACGCCTGATCAGGGATGCAATAGAACTCCGATACAAAGACAGTGGGAGAGATATCATTGTCGATACGATAAGAGTCTGGGAATCACCCACCGGCTGCGCAGAGCTCAGGCATGAAGATCGCTGAAATATTTACCTCACTCCAGGGAGAGGGGCTGGCCTCCGGCTACCCGACCATCTTTATCAGGCTGGCCGGGTGCAATCTCTCATGCTCCTATTGTGATACCCCGACAAGTAGGCAGGGGGGAACTGATATGGATGTGAGCGAAGTTGTTGCAAGAGCACTTTTAGAGAAACCACACTATGTCTGTATTACTGGTGGAGAACCACTCCTCCAGAAAAATGAGGTTACAGTACTATCCTGCCAACTTATGAACGCCGGAAAAAAAGTGAACATCGAGACGAACGGGACTGTTCCTTTTGATGATCTTCCGGATGGTGTCTCTGTCTGTATGGACGTTAAATGTCCTTCTTCAGGCGAATCAAGTGTTGTCACCCTGCTACACAATTTAAAATCCACCGACTCAGTTAAGTTTGTGGTCGGAACTGACGAAGACCTGAAGTATGCTGAAAAAATCATTCATACTCATCCAATACACGCAGAGATTTTTATCTCGCCAATCTATGGGACTGATTATCAACAAATTGCTACATATATTCTCGAGAAAAACCTTCCAGCACGAATGCAGCTTCAATTACACAAATTCATAGGACTACCCTGATATGAAAGCAGTTTGTCTCCTTTCAGGCGGAATGGACTCTTCCACTCTCGCATTTCTTGCAAAGCATGATGGCTATGATATCCTGGCTCTCCATTTTACCTACGGACAACGGACTGAAGAAAAAGAGAGAGAGTGTGCAAAGCGGATAGCAAGGCATCTCAATACCCTTGAATTTCTGGATGTCGATCTTGCATACTTAAAAAAAGTTGGTGTTTCCAGTCTGACTGACCAGCGAATGCAGGTTAAACCACATAATGAAGCAGGAGAGGGTATACCTGAAACCTATGTTCCCTTCAGAAATGCGAATCTCCTTTCAGTTGCAACAAGTTTTGCAGAAGCGCGTGCTGTAGATGCAATATATATAGGCGTTCAGGCATCTGACTATTCAGGGTATCCAGACTGCAGACCAGAGTTCATCGACGCATTCCAGAAGGTCATCACCCTGGGAACACGGCCAGATTCTGGGATCGAACTCAAAACTCCTTTTGTAAGGCTGAATAAAGCAGAGATTCTGAAAATCGGTATGGAATTAAACGTCCCTTATGAAGATACCTGGTCGTGTTATTCTGAAAATGAGATTGCATGTGGAATATGTGGATCCTGTCATTTCAGACGTGAAGCATTCAGACAAATAGGAATTGAAGATCCTATTCAATACCGGTGAATCATGGAACTCTATCGGGGACGCAGACTATGGGTTGAAAAAAAACTCTTCCAACTCCCAGACGGGCGAGAGAAAGAAGCAGTAGTTGTTCATCCAGGAGATGCAGTTGTAATCCTCCCCCACGAAGGAGATGAATTTCTGTTTATCAAACAATGGCGATCCCCCATTGGTTCGTATATTTTTGAAGCGCCTGCCGGAACCATGGAAGAAGGAGAGGATCCGATCCAGACAGCAGAACGGGAACTCATCGAAGAGACCGGTATGGCTGCAGGATCCATGACTGCTCTCGGATACATCTATACTACACCAGGTTTTTCTGATGAACGCCTCTGGCTTTTTGAAGCAACAGATCTTGTCCCTTCCCGGGAGTATTCACCAGATGAGGACGAAGTTATTGAACCGGTGCGGTTTACTAAACCACAAATCAGAGATATGATTCGATCCGGTCAGATCGTGGATGCAAAGACTATCTGTGTCTTTTACCGGTGGATGTGTGTGTGTTCTGATGAATAATACCAATATTCTCCTGGTCCTGATTCTCACCATCTCTCTCCTGGGTACAGGTTGTACCAATATCGGAGATGATGAGGAGAAACCAGTTGCATCATGGAATCTCTCAGAAGATGGCAGCATCGAATTTTCTATTCCAAAGACTGTGGTAGATGAGCGGGTTCAGGAAGACGGGAGCAACCTGACCACAACCGACCTGATATTCAAAGGATTTGCCGGGGATGTGCATGCGATACTGGTAAGCCCGAAAAATCCAGTGGCATTTCTCATCTGGGCTCCAGGAGCCAACAATCCCGCAACAGGATGCGTAGAATACATGAAATATTACCCAGTACATGGGATTGGTGTCCTTATCATGGATGTCAGGGGAAATGGAGGGACTACTCCCGGTTATCCAATGAATATTGAAAAAGATGCTGAACTCTTTACACAAGGAGCCTGGCCGCAGTTTTACCTGATTAGTGCTGATATGATTACCGCCAGGGAGTATCTTCATGAAAAGTATCCAGATATTCCGGTCTATGCGGTTGGTGAATCGAACGGGGGGCGGTATGCCGCACTTGCTGCGGGCTCTGATCCGGATTTTGCAGGATACATCGGAATCTCCACATCCGGCTTTCACCGCATCGGAGAGGATTATACATCCCCAATCAGGGAGTTTCTCTTGAGTGTCGATCCAGATATCCAGGTTGTAAGGATTACGCCCAGACCAGTTATGCTGTTTCACGCTCCTGATGATTCGGTGATCGCTATTACAGAAGGGGAATCTCTTGCAACATCTGCAGGAAAGGGGACATTGTTCATCCCATTCAACGGAACTCATGGTGTAAACAGGGAAGTTGATGACAGGATCATCACCCTGGTACCACACCTATGAAGATGACGCGGGACAACGGTGAACCTTAAGTCAGCCTCAGATCAATATATACCAGCTTATACTGTAGGATAGTCTCATGAGCGAAGCGGTTGAACTGGACGAAGCTAGACGGAAATATGAATTTAAAAAGATGCTTGAGCGTCTGGAGGCAAAAGAAGGTAGTGGAACAGAACTTATATCCCTGTACATTCCCCCGGACAAACAGATCTATGATGTAACCGCCCAGCTCAGGGATGAGTTTGGTCAGTGTTCAAACATCAAGTCCAAGCAGACTAGAACAAATGTCCAGAGTGCTATCTCCAGTATTCTTTCCAGGCTAAAATATTATTCAAAGCCACCAGAGAACGGCATAGCAGTCTTTTGTGGAACAGTAAATAAACACGGGGATCGGCAGGATCTTGAATGTGATATTGTAAACCCGCCTGAGCCCCTGAATCTCTACTTATATAGATGTAGTTCACGTTTTGAACTGGAGCCTCTCCGTGAGATGCTTGAGGAGAAATATGTTTATGGACTTCTTGTCATAGACCGCCGCGAAGCATATTGGGGATTTTTACGTGGAAACAGGATAGATCCCATTGGTGGCACGACCTCAACCGTTCCAGGAAAACAGCGGAAAGGTGGTCAGTCAAGTATCCGTTTTGAGCGGCTCCGTCTCATTGCAATTAATGAGTTCTATAAAAAAGTAGGAGAACGTTCCAGCGAGATCTTCATCAATGAGAAGGACTTTTTTAATCGGTTTAAAGGACTCCTCATCGGTGGGCCGTCTCCAACAAAAGAAGAATTTGAAGAGGGAAATTTCCTTCATCATGAAGTACAGAAACGAATCATCGGACTCTTTGATGTCGCATATACCAATGAAAGCGGTCTTCCTGAACTTGTTGAGGCTGCAGAAGATGCACTCAAAGGACAGGAAGTCATTGAAGAAAAACACCTCATGGATCGGTTCTTCAAGGAACTTGTCAAAGATAATGGTCTTGCTGCATATGGAGAACAGTCTATCAGGGCGAACCTTGAAATCGGAGCTGTTGATACCCTGCTGCTCTCAGACAAACTTCGAAAAAGCCGATTGTCTATAAGGTGCGATGCATGTGGCTATACTGAAGAAAAAACTGTTCAGATAAAGCCTGGAGAAAACCCAGATGACATCGAACTTGGAAGTTGTCCAAAATGCACGTCTCCGCTTGTGCTTGCTGACTCATCTGATATTGTAGATGAACTGACGTATCTTGCAGATCAATCAAACAGTAAAGTTGCTATCATCTCTGATGATTTTGAGGAAGGATCACAGTTATTTACGGCATTTGGTGGTATTGCCGCAATTTTAAGATACAGGACCGGATACTGATGTACCATAATACATGTGATGTTATCACGACAATTCTCCGGGAACATACTGGGAAAGAAGATGTTCTGCTTACCGACGGAGGTGACCATGCTGATGTCGCTTCAACCATTGCTTTTAGTCTCGCAAAGGAACTAAAAAAAGCACCATCTCTCATTGCCAAAGATATTGCAGAAGCCATTAAGGACAAGGTCTTACAGGAGACCGGTGCACAAACCCTTGCAGTCGGTCCTTATGTCAATTTTATTTTTGGCGCACAATACTGTTCAAACGTCCTGAAACAGGCTGTTTGCGACGGATATGGGAAAGGTCAGTCTCAATCCCAACGCGTTGTTCTTGAACACACATCTGCCAATCCGAACGGGCCTCTCCATGTCGGTCATATTAGAAATACCATCATTGGCGATACCCTGACGAGATCATTTCGGAAAGCCGGCTATCCACTTGAAGTCCAGTATTATGTCAATGATATGGGCAGACAGATAGCCATCGTTGCCTGGGGTATTGCTACACAGGGGGCAGATATCCATGCTGAAGGAAAAGGGGACCACCTCATCGCTGAGGTGTATATCGAAGCAAACCGCCATCTTGAGAAAGATCCTGCTCTGAATGCAGAAATTGATCGACTCATGCAGATGGTGGAATCCGGAGATCCTGACACAATCAGCCAGTTCAAAATCCCGGTAAAGCGGTGTCTTGATGGATTTAAAGACACACTTGCAGCCATGCATGTGAAACATGACCGGTTTGTATATGAGAGTGATTTTATCCGGAATGGCGATACTGCCAAAATCCTCTCCAGGATATCACATCTGCCCGAAGCACGTATTGAGGAGACACTTTCCCTGGATCTCTCAGCTTATGGATTTGAGAAGAATTATATACTGAGGAGATCGGATGGAACCAGTGTCTATGCTGCGCGTGATATAGCGTTTCATATCTGGAAAGGACACAACTTTGACCGGATAATCGATGTACTTGGTGCAGATCACAAACTTATCGGAACGCAACTCCAGGCCACATTAGATATCCTTGGCGAACGTGTTCCAGAAATTGTCTTCTTTGAATTTGTTTCTCTCCCTGAAGGCTCGATGAGTACAAGAAAAGGGAAATTTATCTCGGCCGATGAACTTATTGCAGAGACAGAACGCAGGGCTCTTGAAGAGGTAACCGTAAGAAGGCCGGAACTCTCTGAAGAAGAGAGAAAGAAGATCGCCCACTCTGTGGCTATTTCTGCAATCAGGTATGATATTATAAGAACTATTCCGGAAAAGAGCACGGTTTTTGACTGGAAAGAAGCCCTTGACTTTGAAAAACAAAGCGGTCCGTATATCCAGTATGCCCATGCACGTGCCTGCAGTATTCTGGATAAAGCTAATTCGTACACACCATGTTTTGAAGCAGAAGGTGAGGGAGAGATCGCTCTAAGCAAGCAGATAGCCCTGTTCCCAAAAGTAATTCAGGAAGTTGTTACTGAATTAAAACCACATCTTCTCGCAATTTATGCCAGGGAACTTGCAGATATCTTTAACTCCTTCTACCATGCAGAACCCGTCCTCAAAGCTGAAGGTAAGATCCGGGATCGCCGGTTGACGCTGGTCGATGCGACTCGTAATACGCTCAAAGAAGCATTGGAAACGCTGGGTATAGATGCACTCCGGGCAATGTGAACCACCGGAGAAAGCACTCCGGGGGATGGGGTACCAGTTTTTCCATCCTGATTCCTCAGCAGCACTCAAACCCTGCCTCTGGTGTAAACGATCACTTACCGGTGGCGATCAGTGTTATAAAAACCAGTTTTATGGAATAACCAGTCACCGGTGTGTTCAGATGACACCAACACTCCGGTGTAACCATAAATGTCTCTTTTGCTGGCGCTCTTTTGAGCATGAATATACTGGTGAAAAAGATCTGGATCCAAAAGAGATTGTTGCCCGCATCCCATTTCTCCAAAAGAAAGCTCTTGGTGGATACAAAGTTTCACCCAGAGTAACGAAAGAAAAGTGGGAGGAAGCACTACAACCAGACCAGTATGCAATCTCCCTCTCCGGAGAGCCAACTCTGTATCCACACCTGCCAGAACTCATTGATCTGCTTAATCAGACAGGAGGCACAACATTTCTAGTATCAAACGGCACTATGCCAGATGTGCTGAAGCAATGTCACCCGTACCAGAAGTACATCTCATTAACCGGACCTGATCGTGAGACATATCTTCGGATAGCACGACCTGATGAAGATTACTGGGATAGGATCCTCGAGAGCCTCTCGGATCTTGGACATGAGACCGATACAGGACACCGGACTGCGATACGGGTCACTCTGGTAAGAGGGATCAATGATCAGAATCCTGAAGGGTATGCCAGAATTATTCAGGAGAGCGGAGCACAGTTTGTTGAAGTGAAGGCATACATGCATGTCGGATACAGCCAACGTCGTCTTACCATCAAGCATATGCCCCTTCATGATGAAGTTGAGCGGTTTACACAGAGAATGCTTCCCCATCTTTCTTATAAGATCCGGGGTGAAAACAGTCTTTCACGGGTTATTTGTCTGGAGCGAGATTCATGATATTTGACATAGAAGAATTTAAAAAGCGGGGAAAAGAGGATTTTGAATCAGCATGGCATACAGGCCCGTCTGTTCTTACTCCACCGACTACTGATTTGATGTATCCAAGGCTTACATACCCCGGGGCTCAGGTTCATCCAGTCTTTGAAACAATTCACCGGCTCAGGCAGGCATACCTGACAATCGGTTTTCATGAAGCTGAAAATCCGATAATCGTTGATGAGAAGGAAGTCTACCGGCAGTTTGGTCCTGAAGCAATGGCAGTCCTTGACCGCGTTTTTTATCTTGGAGGACTTCCCCGACCAAATGTTGGTATCGGTAAAGAACAGATTCAAAAGATCAATGGTATTCTTGGTCGTGATCTTTCAGAGGAAGAAGAAGAATCACTCCGAAAGACGCTTCATGCATATAAAAAGTCAGAGATAGATGGGGACGAATTAACTCATGAACTTTCTGCAGTGCTTCATACAGACGATGCACGGATTGTTGAGATATTGGATCAGGTTTTCCCGGAGTTTCGTGAATTAAAACCTGAATCATCCAGGCAGACACTCCGATCCCATATGACGAGCGGGTGGTTTCAAACCCTTGGCTCCATCTGGGAAAAAGTCCCTCATCCAATAAGACTGTTTTCTATTGACCGGTGTTTCAGACGTGAACAGGCAGAAGATTCACATCGTCTTATGAGTTATCACTCTGCGTCCTGTGTGGTTGCAGGGGAACATGTAACAATTGAGGATGGAAAAGCGGTTGCACGAGCACTTCTTTCTGCATTCGGATACACTGATTTTGAGTTCAGGCCGGATGACAAACGATCAAAATACTACATGCCTGATACCCAGACTGAGGTGTATGCTGCTCATCCTGATCATGGATGGGTTGAGGTAGCCACTTTTGGTATCTATTCCCCGGTTGCATTGGCAGAATATGGGATTGGAGTACCGGTTATGAACCTTGGCCTTGGTGTTGAACGAATGGCCATGATCATGAATAAAGCAAAAGATGTTCGTGAACTCTGCTTCCCCCAGTTCTTCCCTATCCGGTATACAGACACCGAACTTGCAGCAGGCGTCTCATTACTCACTGAGCCTGCAACAACACCCGGAAAGAATCTTGTGAGATCCTTAATTGACACCGCTGTTGCAAATAGTAGTGCAATTGGTCCCTGCTCATTTGTAGCATTTGAGGGAGAAATCGCCGGAAAACAAGTACGGGTGTATGTGGAGGAACCGGAAGAAAACGCAAAGCTGCTCGGACCAGCCTGTATGAACGAGATATTTGTTTACAACGGCGCTATTCTTGGGGTTCCTGATACAGAAAAATTTGCAGAAGTCAGGAAAAACGGCATATCCACCGGAATAACTTATCTTTTTGCAGTTACCTCACAGGCTGCGGCGGAGATTGAGCAGGCAGCACATTTTGGAATCCCGACATCAGTTCAGATTAAAATGGCACGACTCCCAGGAGATATTAATCTGAAAATCGAACCCTGGGCCATGCGATACATAACTGATAATAACCTGAAAACCGATGTTCGGGGACCGGTATTTCTGACAATCAGATCTGAGATTGTATCAACATCAGAGGAAGAAAAACCCGACAACATATAGTTAAATTAAAAATTCAGGAATAAATATACCAAAATATCAATATTTTTTCAAGTCTTTCTTTTGTTCATATCAGACCTGTAATGCAGAGTTCTTCCACAATCCTTATCATCACTGTGCACAATATTCAAACACTCAGGAAACTTAGGTACTCCTGATCTATACATCAGGAAAATATGCTTCTTTAGGGGATGAAATGATGGATGGGATTCGAATACTCAGGCCGGCGGCAATGCTGGCCGTTCTGCTTTGCCTTGTAATGGTAACAGTAAGTGCAGTGCCTCCACTGCCGGCTGAATATTTTGGAAAAGTAACCGTTGATGGAGCTTCGGCAGCATCCGGAACTGCACTCATTGCTAAGATCAATGATCAGGTCAGGGGAAAACTGGTTCTTTCATCTGCTGGACAATATGGTGGAAATGGAATTTTTGATGACAAATTGGTTGTAGCAGCGACTGAAGAAGACGTTAAATCAGAATCTGCAACAATTACATTCCATATTGGTGATCAGAAAGCTGACCAGACCGTTCCTTTTGAGCCAGGGGTTGCAAAAGAACTGGACCTGACCGTTGGTGGGGGTTTTGGTGCTGACTTTACTGCAACACCGACATCAGGTGCTGCTCCTCTTACTGTGCAATTTACAGACACTTCTACCTCAGAGTGGTCAGTCTGGAACTGGGACTTTGGAGATGGTGGAACTTCAGTAATTAAAGATCCAAGCCATGTATACGAGACACCTGGAACCTATACGGTGAAAATGACTGTGGGTTCATTGGGTGGATACTATACAGTAACGAAGGATAATTTCATTACGGTAACACAGGCTGGTGGAATTGTTGCTGACTTTACCGCATCTCCAA